>Ga0247840_10000624_pt1 | contig 72139 bp, 51 predicted proteins | sample LaCruzMarch2015__FD_192404 | JGI IMG/M metagenome (GOLD analysis project Ga0247840, IMG submission 192404) | Freshwater microbial communities from meromictic Lake La Cruz, Castile-La Mancha, Spain - LaCruzMarch2015_17m | ecosystem: Environmental > Aquatic > Freshwater > Lake | place: Spain... | reverse complement strand
CACATCCTATTTGTGCATTTTTTCAGCGTAGTGGTCTTCCTTTTTTGAAACGAGCGGAGATTCTTGGGTTGATTAGTAAAAATATGAAAACCATTGCTATCGGAGGTACGCACGGAAAGACAACAACCTCGTCCATTACCACACATTTATTAAAAGAAGGGGGAGTTTCATGTACCGCTTTTCTTGGAGGAATTGTTGAAAATTTTGGGGGTAATTATGTTTCCGGTCAATCCGATTGGGTCGTTATTGAAGCCGATGAATTCGATAGGTCTTTCTTACATCTTCATCCGGAAATAGCGGCGATTATATCAACAGACGCCGATCATCTTGATATTTACGGTTCTGTAGAATCACTTCTAGCCACAGGATTTAAACCCTTTGCCGCTCAAACGGTCGAAGATGGACTGCTACTGATTCAACAAGCTTCCGTTGACCTATTTCCGAGTACTGAAAATAAACGTTCATTTGGTATAGGGGAGGGAGATTATAGAGCGGTAAATATTAGATTGGAGTCAAATGGTCTGGTATTCGATTATCAACATAAGGATGTTCTAATAAAAGACCTGAAATTTTCTCTCCCGGGCAGACATAATATCTTAAACGCCGTAGTAGCCATTACAATAGCGCTTCGACTTGGGGTAGATAGGGAGTCTATTCGCAAAAATTTATTGACGTTTAAAGGTATTCAAAGAAGATTTGATATTAAGTTGGTGAACGAGAAAATGGTAATTATAAGTGATTATGCACACCATCCAACAGAATTAAATGCTGTAATTTCAGCTGCAAAAGAACTTTATCCTGGTAAAAAAATTACAGCCGTTTTTCAACCTCATCTTTTTAGTAGAACTAAAGATTTTTTAGACGGGTTTGCTGAGGCACTGTCAGCTGTAGATAGCCTCTTCCTTCTGCCAATCTATCCAGCCAGAGAACAACCAATACCAGGCATAGATTCTGCACTTTTACTCCAAAAAATTAGTATTTTAAATAAAAAATTGGTAGAAACAGATGAGTTATTAGAAACGTTAAATCAGGTTCAACCTGAAATCTTATTGATGTTGGGAGCGGGTGATTTTGATAAGATGTTACCCCAGATTGTTGATTTATATCATGCTAAATCCTTAAAAGAATAAAGATGAAAAATAATATTTCTTTGGGGAAATGGAAGTCTTTTTTGGTAAAAATAGGGGGATTATTTATATTGGGCCTTATTATTCTGGCAGTAGATATTAGGAAAGAGAAACCTATTGTTGAGATAAATACAGATATTGAAGCTTTGCCAGATAGTTCATTTTTAATTGAGGAGGAAGACGTTCTAGTTGAGTTAGACAGAGGTTTGGGCTTTCAGGTAATAGGGCAGTCTTTCAAAACCATTGATTTGAACAGAATTGAAACGCTACTTGAAAAGAATTCGTTTATTAAAGATGCCGAAGTTTTTCTTGATAGCCGAAATAGATTAGGTATTCATATTATACAGCGTAAACCTATTGTAAGGGTCATTAGTAGTCGTGGAGATCAGTATTATTTAGATGAAGATGGCATAAAGTTGCCTCTATCGAAACATTTTGCTGTCAATATTATCACTGCTACTGGTGAATATCCTCCTTTTTCACCTGATTTTTTAACTAAGGATAACGCGATACATGATTTGTTTAAACTTTGTATCGAGATTGAGGCTGATCCTTTTTTAAAATCAATGTTGGTGCAGGTTCATGTTAATCTTAAAAGAGAATTTACAATGGTACCTATGATTGGGGATCAGAAAATTATATTTGGCGAATTTGATGATTCTATGCAGAAATGGAAAAAGTTAAAGGTATTTTACAAAGAAGCTATGCCTTTTGTAGGTTGGCGTAAATACCGAAACCTTGACCTGAGATTCAGAAATCAGATTGTTTGCAACTAAATTGTTTTAGATTACTTATTTTGACATATTTATTGGGCGTAATTACAAACTACTATGGAAAGAGTTGAAAAAAATCAAGAGGTTGTGTTGGCCATCGACATTGGTACAACAAAAGTCTGTGCCATTGCGGGTTTTAAGAACGATTTAGGGAAACTTGAAGTTCTGGGACTGGGCAAGGTTAACTCAGAAGGTGTCCTCCGGGGGGTGGTATCCAATATTGAGAAAACCGTAAACGCTATTCAAGAGGCTATTGAAATCACCAGACGTTCGGCGAACATCGACTTCAATCTGGTGCATGTTGGTATTGCTGGCCAACATATTAAAACATTACAGCACAGGGGACAATTAGTAAGAGAGTATAGTGATTCTGAAATATCTCAAAAAGATATTGATCGCTTAGTTCATGATATTCACAAATTAGTTCTGCCTCCGGGAGATAAAATTCTGCATGCTATTCCACAGGAATTTTCTGTAGATTCAGAGCATGGAATCGTAGATCCTATTGGTATGTCTGGCGTTCATTTAGGAGCTAATTTTCATATAATTACAGGACAAATAACCGCAACGAATAATATTTTCAGATGTGTGGAACGGGCAGGTGCAAAAGTGGCTAATATGACACTGGAACCTATTGCCTCAGCTATGGCTGTATTGAGTGAAGAGGAAAAACAGGCGGGTGTGGTTCTTATCGATATTGGCGGTGGAACGACAGATATTACCATTTTTTACGAAGGTATTATTAGACATACTTCTGTTATTCCGTTGGGTGGAAATATAGTTACTAAAGATATCAAGGAGGGCTGTACTGTTATGCCACAACATGCCGAAAATTTGAAAACTCGCTTTGGTTCCGCATTATCTGATGAAGTTTTTGACAATAGAATCATATCCATTCCTGGCTTAAGAGGAAGAGAACATAAGGAAATATCTGAAAAAAATCTATCTCTTATTATTCAGGCCCGAATGGAAGAAATTTTCGATTACGTTTATACGGAAATTTCAGCCTCGGGTTACGGTAAAAAACTCGTGGCAGGTATCGTTTTGACCGGTGGTGGAGCATTATTACGTCACGTTGACAAATTGGCAGAATACCACACGGGTTTACCCGCCAGAATCGGTCTGCCAGTCGAACACCTGGCTCATGGATACTCTGAAGCATTGTGCAGTCCAATTTATGCTACTGCGGTTGGCCTGCTCCTGAGAGGTATCGAAGATAGAGAAAAAGGTAGGTACAAATCATCTGAAAAGATAGCTAGAACCAAAGATCCTGAAGTAACAAAAATCGAATCTGAACCAACAAAAGGAGGTTTTATTAACATAATCATAGAAAAAACAAGGGAATGGTTTGACGCTGAACCCGATTCAGACCTTTAAACCCTATTTTTTTAATTGATTACCCAAAAACGAATACTATGATCTACGAATTTCCAAAAGACGATAGTCCGGTTATAAAAGTAATAGGTGTAGGTGGAGGAGGAAGTAATGCGGTCACCCACATGTTTAAACAAGGTATTATTGGTGTTGATTTCGCCATTTGTAATACTGATAATCAAGCGATGGAAAATAGCCCAGTGCCAACTAAAATAAGGCTCGGTCCTAATTTAACAGAAGGAAGAGGTGCTGGCTCTAAACCAAATGTCGGAAAACTAGCTTGTGAAGAATCTATAGAAGAGGTGAAGAGGTATATAGAAAATAACTGTAAAATGCTCTTCATTACAGCAGGTATGGGTGGTGGTACTGGAACGGGAGCAGCTCCTATTATTGCCAGAACTGCCAGGGAAATGAATATCCTTACTGTGGGAATTGTTACTCTTCCTTTTACTTTCGAGGGAAATAAAAGAACTTCTCAAGGTTATGAAGGCCTGAATGAATTGAAAAATTCAGTAGATACGCTTATTATTATTTCCAACGATAAACTTAGGCAAATCCATGGTAATCTCTCCCTTTCTGACGCTTTTTCAAAAGCTGATAATGTGCTTACTACCGCAGCCAAAGGTATCGCTGAAATAATTACCGTACCCGGTTATGTAAATGTCGATTTCGAAGACGTTAATACCGTTATGCGTGGAAGCGGGGTTGCCATAATGGGAACAGGGCTCGCCGAAGGTAATGACCGTGCACGTATCGCAGTAGATCAGGCGCTTCATTCTCCACTTCTTGAAGATAATAATATCAATGGGGCAAAGCATATCCTTTTGAATATTACCTCTGGTTTAAAGGAAGTTACCATGGATGAAATTTTTGAAATTACAGACTTCGTTAGAGAAGAGGCCGGTGATGATAGTGAAATTATATGGGGTAATTGTTATGATAATAAATTAGGTAATAAAATAAGTGTCACTGTCATAGCTACTGGTTTTGAGCATCAAGCTACTGATAACCTGGATTTCATGCCTCAGAAAAGTCAGGTTACCATCAATTTAGGTGATGGTGTGATCCCAAAAACGCCAGAGTCTAATGCTCCGTCAAGTGGTTTAAGTGGTATTGGTTATGAGGGAGGCAATAATACAGGTCGGGTAATTGAATTTGGAGACACCAATCCAAATAAAATAGGGCACAATAGCAATGGTCTGACAGATCCATATTTAAAAGATATTAAAAATGTTGCTTCATCGAACGCTTCACCTTTAAAAAACAGAGAGGAAGAAAACAGGCGACGAGAATTGCTTCGTGCCCAAACGCAAAAATTAAATAATCCTAAAGTAATTAGTGATTTAGAAAACCAGCCTGCTTATTTACGAAGAAATGTTACATTGGAAGATGTGCCGTCTTCTGGTGATAATAATTTCTCCAGGTATTCTGTGAATCCTTCTAATAATATGGAAATAAGAGAGGGTAACTCCTTTTTGCACGACGCTGTCGATTAGTAATTTTTTACGCCTTAGTTATAACTACTTTAATTTCCATAAAGTAGAAATTATGGGGTGCTTTCTCTTTGGAAGCACCCTTTTTTAGAAGAAAGTATTTTAAAACCATTAACATTTAATTAAATAATCTGGCACAACATATTAATCCTTTATAAAGTTTACATATAAGAAGATCATTAAAATCTTTTTTTTAATACCCATCCCATGAATATCAAAAAAATTAAATTAGCCCTGACTGTTGGTCTTATTAATTCAGGCACAGGAAGCACTTTAGGTAAGGTGAGAGAATTAATGCATTCACTAAAAGAAGAAGTGGGCGCTATGCTCTCTTCTCAGGAATTAAAGAAAGCTGTGTTAGGTCCAAACATGGTTCAACATTCGTACGCGCTTCAGTTTGAACGCTGTACCTTAAATGTTGATGTGGTTTGTCATCCTCATACTCAGCAAGAAATGGTTCGCACCTTTTATTTCAATTAGTTTTTCATTCTACCTTTTAAAACGAATTTTTACCATGGAGGCTGTCTAAAAGATGGCCTCTTTTTTTTAGAACAGGTCATTTTATAAACATGCGACCCCTCTGGGGTCGGTTCATTTTTGTTTCCTGACCCCGGAGGGGTCACATGTCTATAGCCCCAGGCGGCAACATTTTGTACCTCAATAATAATTTATTATTAATAAAGCGGTTGCTTGTTCTTTTAAAAGAATATTTGACCTACCTTTGTTCCCCGAAAAGAAAATTAAAATGCAAATAAGAAACATTGCCATCATCGCTCACGTTGACCATGGCAAAACAACGCTGGTAGATAAAATGCTGCTGGCAGGTCGACTTTTTAAGGACCATGAAACACCTGGCGAATTGATCATGGATAGCAATGATCTCGAAAGAGAAAGGGGAATTACCATCCTTGCTAAAAATGTATCTATACGTTACAAGGAATATAAAATTAATATTATCGATACGCCTGGTCACAGTGATTTTGGCGGCGAAGTGGAAAGGGTTCTAAATATGGCCGATGGGGTTCTCCTCCTCGTAGATGCTTTTGAAGGAGCTATGCCTCAAACTCGTTTCGTTCTCCAAAAGGCTTTGGCCTTAGGATTAAAACCTATCGTCGTTATCAATAAGGTCGATAAAGAAAATTGTACTCCACTGGAAGTGCATGAACAAATCTTTGAACTCATGGCTAACCTGGATGCAACAGAAGATCAACTTGATTTTCCTGTTATTTTTGGTTCTGCCAAAAATGGCTGGATGAGCGAAGATTGGAAAAAGCCCACAGATAATATCTTTGCGCTGCTTGATTCTATCGTTCAACATATCCCTCCTCCAAAGGTTTCAGAGGGTACTACTCAGATGATTATCACCTCTCTTGATTATTCGAATTATATCGGTAGGATTGCTATCGGCAGGTTGCAAAGAGGTGTCATTACCGAGGGTCAAATGGTTAGCCTTTGTAAAAAAGATGGTTCTATTGTTAAAAGTAGATTAAAGGCTATTTATGTTTTTGAAGGTTTTGAAAAAGCTAAAGTAACCGAAATTAAAGCAGGTGAAATTGGTGCCATTGTGGGTATCGATGGCTTCGAAATTGGTGATACCATCGCCGATTTTGAATTTCCAGAGCCTTTACCAGCTATTTCAATAGATGAACCTACCATGAGTATGGTTTTCACTATCAATGATTCTCCTTTCTTCGGTCAGGAAGGTAAATTCGTTACCTCAAGACACGTTCGCGAAAGGTTAGAGAAGGAATTAGAAAAAAACCTGGCCCTAAGATTAGAAGATACAGGTTCAGCAGATAGTTTCAGAGTGTTTGGTAGAGGGGTGCTCCACTTAGCCGTTCTCATTGAAACTATGCGCAGAGAAGGGTATGAACTTCAAATTGGTCAGCCTCAGGTTATCTTGAAATTAATCGACGGTGAAAAATGTGAACCAATTGAAGAATTGACCATCGACTTACCTGAAGCTGTTTCAGGAAGAGCTATCGAAGCAGTTACGAGAAGAAAAGGTATCCTTCTTTCTATGGAGCCGAAAGCAGATAGAGTTATTCTTAAATTGGAGATTCCTTCAAGAGGTATTATCGGTCTAAGAAATTATTTACTTACTGCTACTGCCGGAGAAGCTATTATGAATCACAGATTCTTAAACTTCCAACCTTATAAAGGCGAAATTCAGGGTCGTCAAAATGGTTCTCTTATCAGTATGGAAAATGGTAAATCCATTCCTTTCTCTATAAATAACCTTCAGGATAGAGGCGTTTTCTTTATAGGTTCTAACGAGGATATTTACGAAGGTCAGGTGGTTGGAGAAAACAACAGACCTGGTGATATGGTAATTAATCTTACTAAAACGAAGAAGTTAACAAACATGAGAGCCTCTGGTTCTGATGATAAATTAAAATTGATTCCACCTCGTCGCTTCTCTTTAGAAGAAGCACTTGAATATATTCAGGAGGATGAATTTGTAGAAGCAACGCCAGCTTCTCTGCGTTTAAGAAAAATTTACTTGAAGGAACATGACAGAAAACGCTATCGCAATAGCAGCTTCTCTCAGGTAGAAGGTTAATAAAAAGGGCGGCAATTTTTTTGCCGCCCTTTTTTATTTTAACATTTATTTTTCTGTAAAAATGATATTAACGGAGAATAAGTGTTGATTCCGATTTTGCTCCATTCATCTCAAATGAGATAGTATATTTGCCTTTTACCAGATAAATCTGGCCATCTTCCATGGGTTTAATTTTAATTGGCTTTTCTTCCTCTTTAAGATTTTTATTGGCCAGCATTTCTAAGGTTGCAACGGCAGATTCTTTTATGATTCCTTTGTAAGGAACATAATTTAGTCCGTTTGATATCGACACTTCTTGCTCAAACAATAATTCTTTGCTGTCGGAATATAACCGCATAAAACCTTTCCCCGCGGTGGACGCATACACTGGTAACAATATGTCTGGAGATACACTTTCCTGCCAGGGAGCCATTTTTCTTCCCCAACGTGGGCTTGCAAAAGGTGAGGCTGGTGTAAAAGCGTGCAATGTCTTTGCCATGATCTCTGGCGTAAGCTGTTGTAGTTCTTTTACTGAGGCCAAATAAATTGATCTGCCATGTGTACCGACGATAATTTCCTTATCCCTTGGATGAATAACCAGGTCATGTACAGAAACGGCAGGTAGGTTATTTTCAAATAGTTGAACCTGTTTGCCCCCATTTAAAGAACAATATAGGCCATTATCAGTCCCAATATAGAGTAAATTCTCATTGACTGGATCTTCCTTTATCACATTTACAGGTTCATTTGGTAGTCCTTCTCCGATTTGCTTCCATGTTTTTCCATAATCGTCAGAAACGTAAACATAAGGTTTAAAATGATCATTTCTATAACCATTTAAAGTTACATATACCCTTGAGGCCTTAAAAGCAGAGGCTTGAATGCTACTTACCCACAAATTTTGTGGTAATGATTCGTCTAGTCTTTTCCATGTAGTTCCCCCGTCAGGACTGAGGTGTATCATACCATCATCGGTTCCCACGTAAATTAATCCAAAGGTAACCGGTGATTCGTGAATAGAGGAAATGGTGCCAAAGGGCACGTCTCCCTTTTTTCCCCCTTTCGTTAAATCTCCACTTATTTCTTTAAAAGTATCGCCCTGATCAAAAGATCGGTGTACTTTATTGGATGCCATATAAAGAATATCCTGATTGTGGATAGATAAATGAATGGGTGTCTCCCAATTCCATCTTAATGGCCGTTCTCCCAAGGCATGTTTAGGCGTAATTCCCTTCCTTTGTCCGGTTTTTGTATTTATTCTAAAATAATTTCCAAATTGAAATCCGGTATATACCGTTTCATTATCTCTGGTATCAATGGCAACTTGCATACCATCGCCACCCATGATCGATTTGAAGGGATAATCACCGGAATCATGCCATTCAGTGTTTGGCTTATTGGTTTTAGGACCCATCCAAACCCCGTTATCTTGCAATCCGCCATAAACTCTGTAAGGTTCTGCCATATCAACAGCCACATGGTAAAACTGACCTAAGGCTGGCGTGTTGCATTTAATCCAATGTTCACCATTATCATAAGAAATATTTATTCCTCCATCATTACCAAGGATCAAGTGTCCCGGTTTTTTGGGATTTACCCAAAGTGCATGATGATCGGAATGCACATTATCTCCATTAATTGATTTCCATGTTTTTCCGCCATTTTCAGAGGAAAGTACGGGAACACCTAAAACATACAATTGATTTACACTGGCCGCACGAATTTGAGCAAAATAATAACCGTAGGTATAATGTACATTTTCTAAATACCCTTTTTCATGGGTTAATTTCCAGGATTTGCCCATGTCATCAGACCGATACACTTCAAGACCGTGGACGGGAGCGTCAAAAAGGGCAGAATTAGCATCTTCTGTATATTCAACAAGGTTCAAAGGAGTAATCTCATTCTTTTTGACCAAGTCTAATACTTTTTCAACCGTATATTGAGAAGGAAAGCCATTTTTTTGTAAAAAGTCCTTTATCAGATATTTCTTTTGAGTTAAAAAGACTTCTTTGGACATAGTTCTCAATGCTACCTTGGTAAGTTCGTCAGCATTGGCAGAAGATTTATTTTCTTGCCGGAAATAATTGTCGATAGCAGCGAAGAGAATAGTTTTTCCTTGATTTTGTGTTACCTCTAAACCAATTCTTCCCAGACCTTCACCGTCAGGAAAACCTGTATTTGCAGCGGTAATTTTTTGCCACGTTTTACCGCCATCCGAACTTTTATGAATAGCTGATCCCTTTCCGGACTCTACAAAATCCCAAGCTTCCCTCGATTTAGTCCAGGTGGCTGCATAAAGAATCTGAGGAGAAGAAGGGTTTCCAATTAAATCCACAGCCCCAGTAAGTTGATCAACTTTCAAAGTATGTTTCCAGCTAAGGCCACCGTCTTCGGTCATAAACACACCTCTTTCCTCATTTGGCGAATAAAGATGTCCTAAAACAGCTACCCAAACCTTATTGGGATCTTTGGGATGGAGGCGAATTCTACCAATATGGTGAGATTCAGGAAGACCTTTAAAGGACCAGGTATTTCCTCCGTCCGTACTTTTGTACATTCCCGTACCAGCGTAGGAAGACCTGCTTGAATTTACTTCGCCTGTACCTACCCAAATGGTATTTCTGGCCCAATCTACGGCAATGTCGCCTATAGTCATGACTATTTCCTTGTCAAATAAAGGCTTAAAAGTGCGTCCATTATTTTCTGTTTTCCAAAGTCCCCCGGAAGCATAAGCTACATAAAATTGAGTAGGATCATTTGGATTAACCTCCAGGTCCGACACTCTGCCACTCATCACGGTAGGTCCGATAGATTGAAATGACAAACCACTGACTACGGAATTTTTACGAATGTCAGCTCTTTTCATTGCATTATCCAAACGTTCCTTTGCGGAGCTGGCAGGGTATTGCGCTATTAAGAAATCACTACTAATAAGGAGTAGAGTGAATAAAATTAAACGGTTTAAAAGCATAATAATCATTTAAAGTTATGAAACAGATAAGTATAAATAAAAATACCATTTTTAAGCAAAGTAAAGGGGAAAAATTTGTTTATTTTTTAACGTCGCTTTTGTTTAATTTTGGCAAATGAAGCAAATAGATCGATTGGTGTTGAGGAGTTTCCTTCCTCCTTTTATTGTTTCTTTTTTAATCGCCTCTTTCGTTCTGGTGATGCAAATGCTTTGGCTGTATATTGATGATATTGCAGGAAAGGGCTTAGGTATATGGCTGGTATTGGAACTCCTTTTTTACCGGAGTGTCGGTATCATTCCCATGTCTCTGCCGTTGGGTATTTTATTGGCCTCGGTAATGACCCTTGGCTCAATGGGAGAATTTTTTGAACTTTCAAGTTTTAAATCCGGGGGTATTTCTCTTTTTAGAATAATGAGAGCCATTCTTTTTTTTGGCTTGTTTTCTATCCTTTTTTCTCTCTATTGCTCCAATACTCTTATTCCCATAGCCAATCTGAAGTTTGGTTCCAGGATGTTTGATATAAAACAGAAAAAGCCTGCATTAAGATTGGAAACGGGCATTTTCAACGACGATCTTGAGGGGTATGCCATTCATATAGGGACAAAAAAATCAGACGGTAAATCTATTGAGGATGTGCTAATATATGATCATACAGAATCAAATGTTGGCAAATACAAAACCGTAAAAGCTCAACAAGGTGAACTTGTCATTACCGAAGATGGTAAATATATGGTGATGATTCTTGAAAATGGCATGCAATACATTGAAAATGGTAATAATTTATCCCCGGGAGAAGGCAAATATCCTTTTACCAGAACCCAGTTTTCAAGGTGGCAAAAGGTTTTTGATTTAAGCGAATTCGAATTGTCGAGAACCAACGAAGGTCTGTTTAAAGGGAATCGTTCTATGATGAGTAGTGGAGAATTAGCTATGGCGGTTGATTCAATTTCCCGCGATATGGATAAAAAAGGTAAGGAAATGGGGAATTATATGGTTGGTTTTTTACCGTATCTAAAAACAGATTCCTTATATCTCGCTAAAGTACCTGAAGCCGTTACATCCGATATTCCCCCTGAAAGCAATCCGTCATACTCAAAACCGGGTAGTCAAAATGTGGAGACTTCTTCCCCCGATCCTGATCCGTATAAGTATCAGGTCGATTTGGGTACGCCTGCCAAGAGGTTAACTGAAATAAAATTTGATACCGTTAAACGTCTGCTCAGTACCTTTGATCCATTCGAACAAACGCAGTTGTCAAGTAAAGCAAAAAGTATTATTCGTACTATTGGAACCCAATCTGGCGCAACGGCTGAATCGGTGAGACAATTAAATGATTCCAGAGTTAAACATATTTATGATTTAAATGCAAAATATAGTATCGCCGTTGCCTGTTTTTTATTCGTATTAATAGGTGCCCCAATGGGAGCTATCGTTAGAAAAGGTGGATTTGGATACCCCATTTTAATTTCTACCTTGTTTTTTATGATTTTTGTTGTGTTAACTATCGTTTGTAGAAAAGTGGCTGAAAGCCTTATTATTCCTGCCATTGCTGCCGCTTGGTTGCCAAATATTATTTTGTTTCCCGTAGCTATGATGCTTACCTGGTTAGCCATGAATGACTCAAGTTTATCCTTTTCCATGCCAGGTATCTTAAAATTTAAAAGAAATGGTGTTTCTAAAAAATAATTGGTTCTTCTTCACTTTTTTTGCCTTTTGGCAAGGTATATTAATAATCTACCTTTTTTATTTTCCTAAAGGGCAGGAATTTCTATTATTAGATAAGTTTCACCATGAATATCTGGATACTTTTTTTAAATACATCACATTTTTAGGAGATTGGCCTGCCTATATTTTTGCCTTAACCTTTTTATTTTCAAAGTTAAAGTTCAGAGCCTTTTATGTTGTACTGTTAGTAAGCATTTTAGTTCCCATTACCTCTTACATTTCAAAAGCTAACTTCAAACAACCGAGGCCAGTGCATTATTTTCAGGATAAACCTGTATTTATCGACCTTCAAAAGGTCGATGGGGTAGTTTTGCATACAGGTTTTTCCAGTTTTCCTTCAGGGCACACATTGTCAGCTTTCGCCGTTTTTTCCTTATTGGCTTTTTTTGCCAGTAATTCAAAGCGGCAGATTTTTTTGTTCTTTTCACTGGCTATTTTGGTGGCTGCTTCCAGAGTGTACTTAATTCAACATTTTGTAGAGGACGTATGGATGGGTTCTTTAATGGGTGTTATGCTGGCCTATTTAATTTTTCAGGTATTTCATGTATTTTTTACGACATCGAAACAGAGCGGGGAAGGCGTCCTTCAATGATATTAAATCTTGCTTGAAAAAGGTAATTCTGGCAAATGTGAAGCGGGTGGTAAGGGCATCATTATTCTCCAATGTTTAGGAAAATAATTATTGTATCTGTGACCCATAGCTTTATACCAACCCAGAGAAAGTCCATTGTAGGACATTTTTCCCCATCCAACATTTGGTGGCGCACTATTAGAAACTTCTTTTTTAAGGTATAATAAGGCCTCATGCCGTTCCAGTTCCCAATGGGGCACCTCCTCATTTATATATGAACTCAAAGCGAGTTCCTGTTCGGGAATGAAATCATTACCTTTAGATGCGCCCAACAATAAAATGGGGTCAATAAATGGTAAATATTGGCTTATAAGATTAAATTCCTCAAATAAATCTTCAGGGATGCCGTAATAATTTCCACTATTATCCTGAACACCAACAAGTTGGTTTTCTTTTTTTAAAAAGACTGACAAAGCATCGGGGAAATCTATTTTTTTTCTTGGCGCCTTTACGTTTCTTTTTACCTGTTCGGTAAGGGTATTTCTCTCCTTAGAACCTATGTTTTGCAGAACGGCTAAATAAAAGCCCTCCCCATTTACCTTGTGAGGGAAACATTGAAAGCCTCCCTTTTCAGTGCTTATAATACCCCATTGCGGAGGTACCTCCATGGGTACTGTTTTTAATGAAAATGTCTGACAAAGCCAGGCAATTTGGTCATCATTTTCTTGTGTATTATAGGTGCAGGTGCTATATATTAAATATCCGCCCTCTTTTAGTAAGGCAGGAATGGGAGAAAGGATGCGTTTTTGCCTCGATGCACAATGATTCGCATGCTCCAGCGACCATTCGTCTCTTGCTTTTAAATCTTTTCTAAACAATCCTTCGCCAGAACAGGGAGCGTCTAATAATATCAAATCGAAGAGGGGAGGAAGTGAGCTAAAAACTGTTACTTCAAAGGAGGAAACAAAAGCATTGGCATAACCCCATTTAGCAAGATTTTGTTTTAAAATGGGCACTCTCGATTTAATTACTTCATTGGCCAGGAGAAAGCCATTTTTTTCGCTGGCTATTTCTGCTAAAATGGTGCTTTTACCCCCGGGCGCAGCCGCTAAATCGAGAATGAATGGTTTCTGCGTTGTTGCCAAAAGTTTATTGGCCACCCATTCCACAAACATTGAACTTGGATCTTGTACGTAATAAGCACCGGCGTGAAAGGATGGGTCTAAGGTGAAATTAGGTCTGTTTTCAAGAGTGAATCCTCGTTGTGTCCAGGGAACAGGCGTTCCGGACTCATTCAACCCTGACGCTTTTAATGGGTTAAAACGGATGCCGGTGACCGAGGCAGTCGATGTTACAGAGGAAATAAATTCTGATAATTCTTTTTCGTCTAAGATATTTCCCATTTGATGAATAAAATCAATGGGTAATTCACCTTTCTCCATGATTAAATCTTTGTGATATGTATGTATTTAGCTAAAATCCAATCATTTACATCGGGTAAAACACGGGTAAAGTATATTATAGCAAAATATATAAGGGTCATAAGGGGCGCTCTATATGCCAAATCAATGTAAGCTTTTGGGTATATTGGAATATACAATACAGATATCCAACAGATAATCCCCGCGAAAAATATTTTAAAATAAGAATTCGTAAAAGGATGAAATTTCCAGTGAATATAGTTGAAGATCAAATAAATAGAACTGGTAATAACTATGGTTAGCGCCGTGGCCATAGCCGCTCCTACCACACCAAAATACTTGATGAATACAAAATTTGATCCAATAGTCAAAATAGCCATGAATGTTTTAGCCAGGAGATCAAATTTGTACTTATTTGAATGAATGAGGATAAGGGAGGAAAAACCGGTCATCATGGCAAATATTTGACCGAAACCGAGGTAAATAGCTATGGGGATACCCGATCTGTATGGTTCACCAAGGACTTTAACCACATTGTGAAGATTTCCAAGTACCCCCGCATATACTAATACACCTAGAACTAAAACTACCTTGGTGGTACGTTGATTTAACAAATGAATCTCCTGTATCTCTCCTTTTTTCCAGTGCTCAGCTATTTGAGGTGAAATAACGGCGCCAAAAGCATTCACTGGCATGGTGATGGTAGTAGAAACAAAATAAAAAACAGCATAAATTCCTGCCATGGTAAAGTCAATCATTCCTGATATCATCATGGTATCAATATAGGCAATTAGATTATTACTAAGGCCAGTAAACATGATGAATAGGGAATAAGTAAAGATAGGTTTTAAATAGGGCGATGTTAAAATGGGTTTTAACGACGCATAACCTAAAAATCCCCGCCATTCGATATGCAATACCAGTAAAAAAATACTCAACAATCCCTTTATTCCATATAAATCGAGAAATAATTTGAGATCAATCAGGTCGTAATAATATAAGATAATAAGTAGGGTGGTAATGGCTCTGGAAAAAACCTGCGTCAGAAAAATATTAAATAATGGACGTTGTCTGGCTGTATTAAAGGCATCTAAAATACTGAGTAAGGTATAGGTGAGTAGATTAAAAAAGATGAGGTAAAAATATTGGCGGGCTAATTCCCGACTTGCTACATCTTTTATATTCAGTATGATATCCCATTTGAAGTAATAAAGAATAATACCCCCGAGGATAATGGCCATAACGCCAATGAATAAAATGAAAGTAAAAAATGAATCCCTGGTTTTTTTTTCGTCTTTGAAATAAGGATAAAACCGGATAACTGCCCCAGGTAAGCCGAGCAGGACAAAGGTGATAATCAAATTATTTGTAAAAGAGAGGGTCTGAATAAAACCAAATATACTGGCGCCCAGTATTTTGGGAAAAAGGAGGGTGCTATTTACGAAGCCCCATAAAACACCAGTGTAAAGAATAACGGTACCTGCAAGACCTTGTTTTTTCATAGTTCCCGATAATCCAACTGGGCAAAATTATTTAGAAAATAATATCGACATCTACATCGTAAGGGTAGGTAATCAAATAATTTAGGGCTTCCGAGAAGTCGTAGTCGTCATAAACGACTTGATAAAGCATTTTTGTAATGGGCAATCTAAGTTTTAATTTTATAGCCAGATGATGAAATAAGTAAAGTGTTCTTACCCCTTCGGCGAGTTCAGGGGTGTTTTCAATCAATGAAATGCGCTTTTCACCTCTTCCCAGTTTAAATCCAAAGGTGTAATTTCTACTATTTTCGCTGGTTCCAGTAGCAATGAGGTCTCCAATACCAGCTGTGCCGATAAAAGTTCTGGGTCCCGCACCGAAAGCCTTTCCAATATAAATCATTTCCATCAGCCCCCGGGTAAGTAACATGGCCTGAATATTTTTACCCAGACCTTTTCCAGTAATTAATCCTGAACCCAGGGCAAAAATATTTTTAAGACCGCCGGCAAATTCTGCGCCAAGCAAATCATTTGTTCCAAAAACATGAAATACATCGCTACCTAAAGCTTTTTTTCCCGCTTCAATAACCTCTTCAAAGGGACTTCCAATAACAGTCGCAGTAGGTTGTCCCTCCATGATTTCAGAAGCCAGATTCGGGCCGGCCAAACAGCCAATTCTTCTCACCGAAGTTTCTTCTTTTATAACCTGGCTCATGGTCATAATATTTTCCTTTCTCAATTTACCCGCTGTAATGTCTGCGTCAGAAATACCTACATCAAATCCCTTGGTAGCATGTATAATGAGGTGCGAAGGACGAAGATAAGGACCAAATAATTGCATAACCGACCTAAAAGCATCAGAACTTATAACGGGAAAAAGAAGGGTGCATGTTTCAGCTAAAAATTTAGGATCATTAGTGGCAGTAACCTTTTGGGATATGACTACATTGTCAAAATAGTGATGTTCGTTGATTTGCTGAACTACCTCCGGCCGTCGGGCGAAAAGTAAAACAGGGACATTATGAGCTAATAAATTAGCTATGGTTAAGCCAAAACTACCTGCGCCTATTACCCCTACAAATTGTTTTCCTTCAACGTCCATTTTAGGTATATATTAGCCTGCTATTAAAGATTCAATAAATTTTTCAGGTGATACAGCCTCTGCCAGTTGGTAATCTCCAATTTTGGTTCTTACTAATCTGGAAAGATAGGCTCCTGATTGTAATGATTTACCCAAATCAAACGCAAGAGAACGTATATAAGTTCCTTTGCTGCAATGAACTTTGAAATCTATTTCAGGCAATTCAAACCGAAGAATTTCTAAGGAATACAAAGTAATTCTGCGTGCTTCAGGTTCGAATACTTCTCCTTTCCTTGCTTTCTTATAGAGCGGCTGCCCGCCCACTTTGATAGCTGAGAAAATGGGAGGAATCTGCATTTGTTCCCCTTGGAAAAGAGTCAGGGCTGCGTCCAGAGCTTCTCTCGTTATATGTTGAAAGGGAAATAGCTCATCAGGTTCCGATTCTGCGTCGTAAGTGGGTGTAGTTGCACCCAAGGTTATGGTACCCTCGTAACATTTTCCTAATTCCTGTAAAGATGCTAAATCACGGGTGCATTTCCCTGTTCCCAGTAAAAGTAAGCCCGTGGCCATAGGATCTAAAGTACCAGAATGACCAACTTTTATCTTTTTTAAACCAAGATGGTGTTTTATGGATCCCCGTATTTTATTAACCACATCGAAGGAAGTCCATCCTGCTGGCTTGTCAATCAGTAAGATGGTTCCAACCTCCAGGGGATGTTGCGTATTTTTGGAAGATTCAGAAATAAAAGGGTCGATCATTTACATTTATTTTGCTGTCAGGAATAACAGCATTCCTGCGCCAACAATAAAACAATACAGCGCAAAATAGCCTAATTTACTTTTCTGTACCACTTTGATCATCAAAGTGCAGGCGAATAAACCAGTGAGAAAAGCGGCAAGAAAGCCCAGTGAGAGGGGTATTAGGGAGAATTCCTTTACATTAAAGGCGCCATCAAGCAAATCTTTTGCCATCTTACCCAAAATCAATGGAATAACCATTAGAAAACTAAATCGGGCCGCTTCAGCTTTTTGAATACCTAGTAAAACCGATGTTGAAATGGTCGCTCCTGATCTTGAGATACCTGGTAAAATAGCAATCATTTGGGCAATACCGATAATGAAAGCTTCTTTTGGCCCAACCGTCTTTGAGCCTGTTTTTGCCCTGTCGGCAAAGAACAAAATACCTGCAGTAACCAATAATAAGGCACTCACAAGGAATATTTGTCCCTCAAAAAGTCTGTCAATCTCTTTTTCTAAAAATAAGCCCACCAATACAGCAGGTATCATCGAGAGAATAATATTTCGTGCAAATAAATGAGATTCAGTTATCCGCGGCTTAAATAAGCCTGATAGGATTATACCAATTTCTTTTCTAAATACAACCATTGTCGCCAGCGCCGTCGCTGCATGCAAGGTTACAGTCATTAAAAGACCAGAATTTAAGTCTTTCTTATCTCCTAAAAAGTATTGCGCAATCTCCAAGTGACCGCTACTACTCACAGGCAGAAATTCTGTTAAGCCTTGAACTATACCAAGTAAAATGGCTTCTATGTTACTATCCATTATTTACGAAATATTGCAAACACTTCAATAATTAATCCAGCTAATATAAAAATGGGGGCAATGACCATTCTGACAGGACTATAAATAATCGTTTCATCCCAAACGTCTGGACTTGGCATATTGCCCCCTGACATTAGTACGAGGCCTATGGCAACCAATAATATACCACCGCCCATCCAAATAAAGTTGTTTTTATTAAATAACATCTCCATTTGAACTTGCTGAGGCTTAGATTTTACCCCACTCACGGTGGCTCGCTGCTTACTTGTTGTTTGTCCCGTTTCATTTACCTTGGTAGTTGCTGCGGGATTGGGTGTAATTCGGACTTTTGATTTACTCATGATTTTACCGGATTTTAAATTCCGAGAACGAAATTAAACATTAAATTTATTTATCTAAGGACAATTGTCATTTCATGTTAATACAAATCATCCACACGCATTTTCAAATATCTGTTTACCACAAAAAATGTACTAAAAACATAAATGAAAACACCTGCAAATAGGATGATGGCTGATAGCATAATTAGCTTTTCCATAGGTACATTTCGGACTAACTCGGGCAGATTACCTGCCAACCAAAAGTAAATGACACTGAGACCCAAAAGAGCTATAAAACCAGCCAATATGCCATGGAAGAAACTTCTCTTTATAAATGGAGTACTGATAAATTGCCAACTGGCACCTACTAATTCCATGTTTTTAATGATAAAACGATGTGTATGTAAGGCTAGTTTGAGGGTATTGAATATCAGCGTGACAGATATTGCCAACAAAATGAGGGTGAGCGCAAAAGTGAAAAGTAAAAACTTATTCATATTTTTCAATAATGAATGAAGGAAACTATCTTGAAAATAAACAGCCTGGACCGTTGGGAATTTTAGTAACGCATTTTTAATTTTACCCAATGCTTCCTTATCTAAATACGCTTCCTTAACATTGAAAGTTGCAATATCTAAAAAGGGATTAGGTAAATCGAGTTTTAAAAAATCTTCCCCAAAATCTTTTCGCATCATTTGCATAGCTTCCTCCTTTGGAATCATAGAGAAACTACCTTTTTTATAAAAATCTCGTGTCGTTAACCAGCTTTTCATCGAAACCATTTCTTCCTCTGTTCCCGTTTCGCTGATTTCAACGATTAAATTTAGATTTTCTTTATAAAACGATATTAACTGCCGGGTATTTATTAAAATAAATCCGAAAATACCTAAAATAAATAATATCAGTGATATGCTTAACATAGCAGAAAGGTAGTTTGGCTTTGATCCAAATTTACCTGAATCTTGTTGAGTAGATGTCGCTGGATTCATACTTTAATTACCTGTTTTCCAACTGATTCATTAATGCTTCTGTTTCAGCTAACAATGATTTTAATAATTTTAATCGTTCTGATTTTTCTTGAGCCGTTAGTGCACCATTTGTTTCAGACGATGTTAATCCAGTAGCAACCTCCTCCATTTGTAATAACTGGTCTCTTTTATTTGTTAAATCCTGAAACTGTTCATTTATTTGCGGATCCCCACTCTTAACCACCGCATTTTCAAGTCCGTTTAATAGTTGGCTCACTTTATCCATAGCGAGATCATATTTTCCGTCCTTTAATTTTTGTTTTTCTGCCCGAAGTAAGTCCCATGAAGATTTTCCAAGGTGAATTACTTCTCCAAATATCTTTTTAGAGGTGGATTTTTCCTCTGGGGTACCTAAAAAATAGTTGTAAACCAATAAAAGGACAACTAAGCTTAATCCAAGTTTGAATAAAAAACGAATCATATTACTTGCATTTATTAAAGTGTTCTCAACAATGCAAATCTAATTCCTTTTTGTCTATTTTTGCGTAAAATTACGCTTTTGGTCTCTATAACGATTTTTAGAGCTAACAGCACAACAAAATTAAACGATAATGGAATACAGATTTTCAGACATTGAATCCATGTGGAAAAAGTTTTGGGAAGAAAATAAAGTGTACCAAGTAAGTAACACTTCCGATAAACCAAAATATTATGTTTTGGATATGTTCCCTTACCCGTCTGGCGCCGGTCTGCATGTAGGACATCCCCTCGGATACATCGCTTCTGACATTTATGCCCGATATAAAAGGCTCAAAGGTTTCAATGTTTTACATCCAATGGGATATGATGCCTTCGGTCTGCCGGCAGAACAATATGCTATTCAGACGGGGGTACAACCTGCTATGTCTACTGCTCAAAATATTGCCAGATACAGAGGTCAGTTAGATAATCTTGGATTTAGTTTCGATTGGGATAGAGAGGTGCAAACGTCTAATCCATCTTATTATAAATGGACTCAATGGATTTTCTTGCAACTATTTTCACATTATTATGACACCAAAGCCAATATGGCTAAACCTGTCTCCGAACTCGAAAATCATTTTAGTACTCATGGCTCCAGCCATTTAAATGCCGTGCATAGCGAAATTGAACACTTTAGTGCGGAGGAATGGAACGCAAAATCCAAAGGGGAAAAGGAAAATATGTTGATGAACTTTCGTATGGCCTTCAGAAAAGTTACCTATGTTAATTGGTGTGAAGCTTTGGGTACCGTGTTGGCAAATGATGAAGTGAAAGATGGTTTGTCTGAAAGGGGAGGGCATCCCGTAGAGAAAAAACCAATGATGCAGTGGTCGCTAAGAATCACAGCTTATGCTGAACGATTATTGAATGACCTGCAGACGCTTGACTATTCTGATGCTATGAAAAAAATGCAATCCAATTGGATTGGTCGTTCGGAAGGCGCAAGAATGTTCTTCGGCGTGGAAGGGCACGATGTTCAATTGGAAATTTTTACCACCCGTCCAGATACCCTTTTTGGCGTTACTTTTATGGTTTTAGCGCCAGAACACGAATGGGTTTCTTTGTTTACCACAAAAGATCAGGCTCCGAAAGTGGCAAAATATTTAGACTACGTGCAGAGCAGGTCTGAACGGGAGCGAATGGCCGAAGTTAAGGAAGTTACCGGTGAGTTCCTTGGCGCTTATGCTATTAATCCGTTTAATGGAAAGAAAATTCCTATTTATATCGGTGAATATGTCCTGAAGGATTATGGTACAGGGGCTATTATGGCCGTGCCAAGTGACGATGATCGCGATAATTTATTTGCCGTTAAATTTGGGCTGGAAATTATTGATGTGATTGATAAGTCAAATTATCCAGGGGCAACGCGTAATGATAAATTAGGCTTAATGATTAATTCTGAATTCCTTGACGGCATGGAGGTTCCTGTAGCCATTGAATTTATGTTGAAGGAAATCGAGGCTAAAAATATTGGTTCCAGACAAGTGAATTATAAATTGCGCGATGCTATCTATAGTCGTCAAAGATATTGGGGGGAACCTTTTCCCATTATTTACGATGAAGATGGTATTGCCATACCCTTAAGTGAAGAGGAACTTCCTTTGGAATTGCCCGTTTTGGAAAATTTTCAACCCGCTTCAGGTGCTGTTTCTCCTCTTGCCAGAGCGCAGGATTGGGTGAATCTTCCAAATGGGTTTAAACGTGAAACAGATACCATGCCAGGTTTTGCTGGTTCTTCCTGGTATTTTTTACGCTATATGGATCCAACAAACGATCAGGTTTTTGCCGGAGAAAATGCCTTGAATTATTGGAAAGATGTGGATTTATATGTCGGAGGTACTGAACATGCCGTGGGGCATTTAATGTATAGTCGCTTTTGGCATAAATTTCTCTATGATCTGGGTAAAGTGCCAACCATTGAGCCATATAAAAAATTGATCAATCAAGGTATGATTCAAGGGGTAGTGGAATCTATTTATTTGCAAAAGGAAAAGGTAGCAGGTAAAAGCAGATTTATTTCAGCCTCTCTGTTGAAAAATGAAGAAGCAAAGGGTCTTGCCTTTACCAGAATTCCTGTTTTGGTAGATTATATTACAGATTATGGAAATATGCAGGGCTCGCATCTCAATGAAAATGGGGTAAGCCAGTTTGTTTCGTGGAGACCTGAATTTGTGTCTGCCGTTTTTGAATCAGAGGGTGGGGTGCTTGAAAAAGGTGTTTTTACTCCATCAAATGAAGGAAATGCTTTTCAGCTGATTACCCATTCTGAAGTAGGCAAAATGTCGAAATCATTGTATAATGTGATCAATCCTGATGATGTTGTATCAAAATATGGAGCAGATTGCTTTAGAATGTATGAAATGTTCCTCGGTCCTGTTGAACAAGCAAAACCCTGGGATACAAAAGGTATAGATGGTGTCTATAAGTTTTTGAGAAAAGTATGGCATTTGTTTAGAGACGCAGACGGTAAATGGTTGGTAACTGAAACTCCCACAACACCTGAAGCGCTTAAAGTTTTACACGCAATGATCAAAAGGATACAAGACGATATTGAACGTTTTTCCTTTAATACTTGTGTGAGTGCCTTCATGATTGCTGTGAATGATTGGCAAAAAATGAATGTTCATCATAGAGAGGTACTCGAACCTTTTTTAACTCTCCTGGCACCATTTGCGCCATTTTTAAGTGAAGAAATGTGGCATCAATTGGGCAATGAGGGTTCTGTGCATCAGGCTAATTTTCCTGTTTTTGATAGTAAGCACCTCGAGGAATCCGCTATTGAATATCCAGTAAGTGTCAATGGGAAACTGAGAGCAACCTTAGTTTTTGATGTTCAAGGCAAGGAAGAAGACATTAAAGCAGCGGCAATGGAGCTCGATCCAATTAAAAAATGGACAGAGGGTCTAACGGTTGTAAAAATTATTGTTGTTCCAAAAAGAATGATCAATATAGTGGTTAAATAAAGATCGACCCCAGAGGGGTCGCATATTTATAGAATGTTGACCGCCAGGGTCATAATGGGATATTGGGAAAATAATGCCGCCAGGGGCATAATATTATGACATGTAAAAATGGTAAAAATCGACCCCAGAGGGGTCGCATGTTTACCATTTAATCGATAATTTTGAACGTCGTTCGTCTGTTTCGCTGGTGTTCCTCTTCCGTGCATCGCGAGCAGACACAAATGGCTGTGGGTGAAGTTTCACCAAAGCCTTTTGCAACCATTCGCCCAGGTGGAACGCCCTTTCCAATGAGGTATTCAATAGCCGATTGTGCTCTTCTTTGAGAAAGAACCTGATTATAGGAATCAACACCCCGGCAATCTGTATGTGAAGCCAACTGAATTCTGATGAGAGGATTTAAGATCAGCGTATTAGCTAGTTTATCCAGCGTGGGTTTAGCGTCAGAACGAATATCCCATTTATCTAAATCGTAATAAATATCGTCTAAAACAATCTCTGTATTTTTAAATATTTTATCGAGTACGATTTCCATTTCAACTATTTGAATAGGATTTTCTGGGGTTGCTTGCAGTCCTGCGGCATTAAAAGTAGCTGCATTATTTAGATACCCATCTTTTCCAGCCAGGAAATTCCACGAAGATCCTGGTTGAATGGTAATTCTGGTTTTTCCAGTACTATCCGTCAAAAATTCCTGGTCATTTCCAGTAATGGTAGTAGATAATTTTGCATTGGTTAAAGGTTTTCTACCTAGTAACGCCGAATTTGGATTATTGGGTTCTGCATAAATTTTTTCCAGGACAAAAACATCTAAATAATATTGATAAGCAACCACCTTGGGTTTTTCTGTAGCTACCTTCTCATCTTTTTTAGGATTTGGCGGTAATTTTTTAAAAGTGTAAATGTCTTCTCTGCCGTTACCACCTTCTCTGGTTGATGTAAAATAACCAAATGGCAGATTATTGACGGAGTGAATAATGGTGTAGTTAAAATCATCACCACCAGAATTTATGGGATATTTCAGGTTCACAGGAGGCGACCATTCTCCGTTTTCAAGTCTGAAGCTTTTAAAAATATCCAGTCCACCCATCCCGGGTAAATAATCTGAACTAAAATAAAGCGTATCCTTATCTAAGGACGGAAATTGTTCATTTCCTGGCGTATTAATCTGTCTATTGAGTAAAGCGGGTTCACTCCAGGTACCATTATCTAAAAGTTGCGAGTAATATAGATCATAACCGCCCCATCCTTCAGGTGCTTTAGCACTGAAAAGCATATATTTTCCATTTTCAGAGAGCGTGGGATGTCCAAGATTAAGATCTTTTAAGGTGGGAAAAATTTGAGAGGCCGGGCCCCAGGATTCTGCATTTATTTTTTCAATAATAAATAATTTACAAAAGGCATCTTCCTTTTTACCTCCGCTACAACGTGTAAACACCGCTTTATTTCGTTCAGCATTAAAGGAAAGTGTTCCTTCATGGGCTGGAGAATTAATATTGATTTTCCAGGGAACAGCATCGCCAGTTTCCAGGTCAGCTATAAAGATATCTGTAAATCCTGCGCCAGTCCATAAATAAATTTGTTCACCAGTGGAAGTCGGTCGGTCCGAGGTAAAGATGAGGCTGTTTTTATTTAGTAGAACAGGAGAATAATCGGCGAAAGCGGAGTTAATGGGTAAAGGTTCAACTTGAAAATCTTTGTATTCTTCTTTCTTCCATTTTGCAGCAAGGTCACAATTGGCAATATCTTTTCTGTATTCATAAGGGCTGCCTATTTCAATACTTAAATCTTTGAAAGTTTGCATCGCTTCAGTGTATTGCTCACTCTGTTTTAGGGCAAAAGCTAATCCTTTTAGCGCATCAACACCAAACCCATTATCATAAGAAAGTTTATAATTTTCGATAGCCTGATCAATATTTCCGATTTGCATGGCAGTTTCTGCAAGTATGAAGGATAAAATACCTCTATCAGTACCTGTTTTAACTTTTTTTATTTCATTGGTAAGCAGTTGATTGGCAACGGTAAATTGCTTTCTTTCGTAGGCTGTTTTCCCATCCCTGATTTTTTCAGTATAAGTACAAGCTGATAGAGTATATATTAAGATAAAAAGGATTCCCCATTTTTGCATAGCCGATAGATTGAAGTTGGACAAAGAAACCAATAGATAAATCTTCCCAAAAAACAATGATTCACCCTATTTTGTTTTGATTTTACAATATAAACAAAAAAGGCGAATGCATCGTTGCATTCGCCTTTATCCTGTATAGGAAAAAGAAATTTTATCTTTTTTAATCCTTAGTCACTACGTCTTTTTTCAAAAAATCGGACATAAGTGGGGAAGCTATAAAAATAGATGAATAAGTACCAATGGTTATACCAAATAGGATAGCAAAAGAGAATCCTTTGATACTTGAACCACCAAACAAGAATAAGACAATAACTACAAACAAGGTAGTTAATGAGGTTAAAGTGGTTCTACTTAACGTATTATTGATGGCTTTGTTGATTACCTCATTTCTTGATCTTTTGACATAGATACCCATCATCTCTCTAATACGGTCAAAAACTACTACCGTATCATTTATTGAGTAACCAATGACTGTCAAAATCGCAGCAATAAAGGCCTGATCCACTTCCATACTGAAAGGTAAAATTCCATGTAAAGCTGAGAATACACCCAAAGTAATTATGGTATCATGAAACAAGGCAATAACGGCACCTGCACTATACTGCCATTTGTTGAATCGAATAAAGATATACAAGAATATCAGAGCCAACGCAAATAAAGCTGCCTGTAAGGAACTGGATTTTATATCCTCTGCTACGGTTGGTCCGACTTGACTTGAACTTACCACGTGGGTACCTTTTCCTTCGGGGTTACTAAAGTTAGCGATATCCAAATTATTTCCAGAAAGTGTGTTCACACCAGCAAACAATCTTTCAAGTACTTTTTGAGAAGCGTTTTCGTCACCACTGTCAATCATATAACTCGTAACAACATTCAATGAATTTTCAGAGTCAATAGATTTAACTACTGGGGTATTTCCATAAAAAGCGGTAGTTAATTCCTTCCTTAAATCCTCTGGATTTACTGATTCTGAAAATTGAATATTGTAGGAATATCCTCCTTTAAAATCTACACCAAACTCGAATCCTCTGGTAAATATTGAAACCAAGCTTAATAATACCAAAGCACCTGAAAATATATAAGCTATTTTTCTATTTCCCATCCAATCAACATTGATGTTTGAGAAAGCGCTTTTAGAGAAAGAATTAGAGAATTGAAGATCTTTTCCTTTTCCTGTCCACCAGTCAATTAATAATCTACTAACTAACACAGCTGTAAACATGGAAGATAAAATACCAATAATTAAGACAACGGCAAAACCCTTAATTGGACCCAATCCGAAATAAGAAAGCATAAATGCAGAAAGAAGGGTAGTGACGTTTGAGTCAATAATCGCTGAGTATGATTGACGGAAACCCTCTGAAATAGAGGTAAATAAAGTTTTTCCTTCTTCCAGTTCTTCTCTGATTCTTTCATAGATGATTACGTTAGCGTCAACGGCCATACCTATGGTAAGTACGATACCAGCAATACCCGGAAGGGTTAAAACAGTTCCAAAGGAAGCCAGCGTACCGAAAATAAAGAAGATATTGAGGAAAAGGGAGATGATAGACATGATACCTGCAGAACTATAGTACAGGAACATGAAAGCCATTACGATTAAAAATCCAATCACTAAAGAATTGATACTTTTTGAGATATTCTCTTTTCCTAAAGAAGGACCTACTAAGGCTTCTGATATAATTTTAGTTTCCGCTGGTAACTTACCAATTTCAAGAATATTAGCTAAATCCTGTGCTTCTTGAATATTAAAGTTTCCTGTTATCTGTGTATTTCCGCCAGTGATTGGCTCGTTAACACTAGGGGCAGAAACCACCTCATCATCAAGTAAGATAGCAACCTGGCGATTATTATCCTGTGCAGCTTTAGTGGTCATTTCAGCCCAGGCTTTAGCGCCGTTTTTATCCATTCTAAGGGTTACACCTGTTTCCTTAGTAATTGGATCAGGTTCTGCCGCTGCAGCAACCACCTGGTCACCTGATACTGGTGCTTCAGCTCTTTCCTTTTTAATGGCGTAGAGCATATAAAGATCCGTTACCTCGTTCGTTTGTGTGTTGGTAATTGGATCCCTTCCCCAATGGAATGAAATTTCTTTAGGTACTCTGCTTCTAACCTCTGGTCGGGTTAATAAAGAATCGATGATAGATTTTTTATTACGAGCCGAAACACCAATAACTGCCATTCCGAACTCTCCTCCTGTATTTAAAGAAAGATTCTCGAATATGGGTCCACTGGCTATGTTTACCGGGCTATATAGCGTATCTAATTTCGCAATTTTAGTTTTGTTTTGATTACCGTCCGCATCAGTTGCATAGGTAGTATCAATACGTAAAATTTCTTTCTTTAATTCGCCACCACCGATGGTTTTTGCCAATTCAGCGTTAGCATCAGCTATAGCCTTTTGAATGGTTTCGCTACCTGCACGATTTGGATTAACGGGGTCAGTTATCCTGTAAACATCCCAAAATTCAAGTTTGGCAGCGGCTTGTAAGAAATTACGCGCTCTCTCTGGATTATCAATACCTGGAAGTTCCACAAGAATTAAGTCGCGACTTGGATCAAGAGAAACGTTGGGTTGCATAACACCAAGACGGTCAATACGTTCTTTCAAAAGTTTGAAAGTCAATTCAACGGTTTCACTGGCTTTTTCGCGCAAAATAGTCACTACTTGAGCGTTACTTGATCCAAAGGTAATTTCCTCTCTAAGTAATTCAGAGGTAGAAAATAATGGCGCCAGTTTACGATTATTTTGCGTGTAGGCGTCCGCAAACAAAGTTACATAATCTCCTTGTGAGGTGATTTGATCCTTTGATGCTTTTTCCAGGGCTGCTAAGAAAGCTGGATCTTTACTATCATTCGCAAGAGCACGTAAAAAGTCACGTAAATCTACTTGCAGTAAAACACTCATACCTCCCTTCAAATCAAGACCCAACGCTAATTGTTGTGATTTTAATTCCTGGTAATTGTAGGTTTTGAGCATAGGAATCTTCAACACCTCTTCAGAAGACATGGAGTCCAAATAGGCAATACGCTTTTGTTTGAACACCTCCTGCTTAAGGTTCTTTGATACGTTTCTGCTTGCTGCTTCAGCATAAGCATCTGCCGCTTTTTCGACACTCTGGGTGGGCAATGTGAATAGGAACTGGATTAATGTAACCAGAACCATCAACACAAGGAAGAACCTGATAATCCCTTTTCCTTGCATAACTAGTTGTTTAACGATTAATGTTTACTTTTTTAGAAAACTGCGCAAATATAATTCTTTTAAAATACTTTTCACGCTTCAAAAACGCGAAGATACTATTTTCAGATTTCTTTACATAACCTTAACTAAACCTTTTATTTTTTTGTGCATCTTATTTTTACTTAGCCAAATTATTGAAAGGTCTTCCCTCTAAAAAACAAAGTATATTTTCTACAGTCATGTTCATTAGTTTTTCTCTTGCTTGTTTTGATGCCCATGCTACGTGTGGGGTAATGATACAATTTTCTAATTCAAATAATGCATTACCTGCTGCAGGGGGTTCCGTTTTCAATACATCTAAAGCAGCAAATGCTGGCTTTTTTACTTTTAATCCTTCATAAAGATCTTCCTCATTTATTAAATCTCCCCTGGATGTATTTATTAAAATGGTATGTTCTTTCATTTTTTGAAAGATAGTCTTATTCATTATATTTTTAGTGTCATTGGTCAAAGGAATATGTAGGGTGATGATGTCACTGTTTGAAATAACCTGCTCCAATGTTTGAACTTCATATCCCAGATGTATTGCTTTTTCAGTCGTCCGTGCAACCACTTTAACTTTCATGCCAAAGGCATCGGCTATTTTTGCAACGGCCTGACCAATAGCTCCAAATCCGATGATACCTATGGTTTTTCCTTCTAATCTTTCCAGCGATTCATGTCCATAACAAAAATCGGGTTGATTGCCCCAATCTCCCTTTTTTACCGATGTATTTTGCGTATTTACCCGATTAGTAATATCAAGTAAAAGAGCAAATACGTGTTGAGCTACCGACCCTGTTCCATAGTTACTTGCATTCAAAACAACTATGCCTTTTTGTTTTGCCTTTTCTATATCAATGTTGTTGTAACCGGTCGCCGTTACACAAATACATTGACAAAGAGATGCGTTTTCCAATACCTCAGCGTCAAGTTTTACTTTGTTTACAACGATTATTTCTGCATCTTTGACCCTGCTCAGTACTTCTTCTTTGCTTGTCCTGTGGTAGATCGTGGTCTTTCCTAATTGTTTTATTTTTTCCCAGGATAAATCTCCGGGATTTAGTGTGTGTCCATCGAGGATGACAATAGATTTCATGGGCGACGCTTTTGATTTTAACAAAACTTTTTTACTGAAAATTTCAATATTTTTTTCAAATATGCGTATTAATGTTCAAATACATATAATGAAATATACTCGTTTAATTTTTTTCTTTTATTTCTTAGTGCCTTTCTGCAGCGTTGGTCAGAATAGTGTTATCGCCTCTCAAGTTGAATCCTGGGTAAATCAGACACCCGTTTCATCAGACTATAATTTGAATTCTTCCTATATATTTTTATTAAACCCGTCTCTGCTTGCGCCAATGTTTGAAGGAGAAGATCTTAATAAAGGAGAAAGAAGGGATGTGGGTATAAAAAAAGGAGATTACCCGCAGTATATGTATCTGGCAGCCAGCATTAAAGACCCAGTTAATCCTACTAATTTTCTTACGATTCCTCTAATGATTCACGATACAAGGAATCCTAATATTTCCTCCCGACTTCTTGAATACGGTGGAAGGGTATTGGAAAATATTTCAGATGATGTACTAAACAAAGGTGATATAACGGCAAAAATTAAATTTGAAGCTATAAAGAGTAATGAAGCACGGGATTTTTGGCAAAAAACAGCTGAAATTTCGGCTGACCTGGGTAAAACGGCAACCAGTCTTCTAAAAGTTGGTTTGTCAGGTCCATTTTTGGCACTGACAAACCAGATTATGCCTCAAGTTGATAAAGGACTTCGTTCTATGGAAAAATTGGACGACCCCCAAAAAATGGTGAGTGAGTTTTATATTAAATTGCTCTCCAAAGATTTAGGAAATCTTTATGATGAAAAAGTCGTGGGTGCTACCCTGTATAGAATTCATTGGGATGTTGATGTCCCGCTGAAATCTAAGTATTTTCTTCAGTTTCAAGCGGGAAAGGTAGAGGATTTTAAAAGTAAAGTACCCAAAACTACTGCCCCCTATATTTTGATTGTTCAAACGAAGTCAGAATATAATACCGATTATTCAGACCTTGCATTCAACAAAGCTTATTTTGATAAAAAAACAAGGGAATTTAAACTGATTCAAAATGAAACCAAAAAAGAAGTAGAAAGTGAATTTTTAGAAGTTTTTTCCGCAGCCCTTGATTTGAGAAGACAAATCGATTTGTTTCAAGGCTCTCTTCAGACCAAATATACAGATTGGATTGCCTTTGCCCGGTTAATTGATAGCTACCGAAACATAGGCATTTTAAAAACAAATTCGCTGAAAAGTTTGTCCACTAAGGATATTAAACTGAAAGAGAAGTACGGTAAGCTTTATACCAATGTTCAAACAGAAGTTGATCTCTGGTTCAATGCTGAAATGCTCCTGAAATTTCGGGAAATTGGTAGGTTTTTGATCGTAAATGAGACAGATTCTTTGCTATCTAATAAAACGGCCGATCAGTTGTACAAGGATATCGAACTGCTGGCTTTTTATAGAGATCGTCTCAGTCAGTCCGAAATTCAAGGTAGGTTCCCCAAGGAAATTGAATCTCTTGCGTCCTTTCAAAAGGTGAACGATTTGCGTAAAATGTTAGAAAAACTTTTTTTTCAAAAGGAGTTTCTCACGAATATCAATGTGTCCGGAAAAGAACAGGCAAATGCTTTTTTAGAAAAAGCTACCTCACAGTTTCCATCGTGTGCGTCTTGTAAAACCTTGGCAATAGAAAGGTTGGCAGCCTCAGAAAAATCTACCTTTTTTAGGTTAAATGATCAATTTAAGGCTTTGTCAAAAGGCTTGTACCATACCTTGAGTTGTTTAGATGCCACTGTTAATTTTTTGAATCAGTATATCGAAAATGGCAGAGTAACACATCAGGTTCCTGAATTAGTTATCGATAATTTGTCCAGAGATAAAGAAGAATTAACCAGGTTAATAACTCAATATCAAGCCCTTATATCAAAGGATCCACAAACTATGGCGCTCGATGATTTGCAAAAAATACTGACTGATTTCGAGAACAGGAAAAATAAAACAGTGCTTATTTGGGATAGATTGAAAAGCAGTGTGTTGCCCTCTGATTTAAATGGGTGTTCTTCAGGAATATTTTAATTTACTTGTTTTATTTATCATATTATCTATACATTTGTCCCGTCCAAACTTATAGGTAGCATGAGAAACCAGTTTCACCCTTACTTAATTTATTTTTCTCTCTTTTTGTTGCTTTGGGACGTTGGTTTCAAACACACAGCTTCGGTTCATTCCTATATTTTGGTTGCCTATTTTGGCATCATCATTGCATCCTTTTTCTTTGAAATTGTTGATTTCTTAAAACTAGCAAAAAAAGATAAATGGAAGCCTTTTTTAAGGGGAATCCTTCCATTTTCAACCTTGGTAAGTGTAGGCTATTTGTTATCTCAAGGGTTCGGTTTTACCAACGCAATGAATAATTCCTCCGCCCTGTTTATAACCAATGTTATTTTATTGCTTTCCATAGAGATCGGGCTTTTTAGTGATCGCCTTTATTCAAAAAAGGATATCAAACCGTCGATTGTTTTAGCGGGGAGTTTCATTTTTCTCATTGTAGTTGGAACGGTTTTATTAAAATTGCCGAAGGCAACGACACAAGGCATAACATGGGTCGATGCCGCTTTTACTGCAACGAGTGCGGTGAGCGTAACAGGTTTAGCCATAAATGATACGGGAAAAAGTTTTACCTTTTTCGGACACGTGGTTATTTTGATGCTTATTCAGTTGGGCGGATTAAGTATGCTTGTTTTTACTTCTTTCTTTTCCTATTTTTTCAAGGGAAAAGCGTCTTATAGGGAGAATACCTATTTAAGTGATTTTCTTGGTTCTGATCAGTTTACAGATCTTTTAGGTTTAGCCAGAAAAGTGGTTCTTTTTACATTGGCCATGGAAACTTTAGGCGCTATTATTATTTATTTTAGTTTACCAGTTTTGCCCAGTGGGAACTCATTTCAAGAACGTCTTTTCTTTTCGTTCTTTCATGCCGTTTCTTCTTTTTGTAATGCGGGTTTTTCTCTACTTGGAAATAATTTATACGATCCTCTCCTTCGATTTAATTATGTTATTCATCTGGTTATCGGCTTTTTACTCGTTTTTGGTGGCCTCGGATATGCCATTCATTTCAATATCGCAGATTACATTAGGTTTAAATATTATCGATTAAAATTTTCTTTTTCGAAGGCTAATTTTTTTACAGAATATCATAATGTAAGGTTAAGTCTGAACTCAAAAATGGTGTTATATACTACCATCATTCTTATATTCACAGGGTGGATATTTTTCCTTGTGGCAGAATGGAACCGTCCTACCTTACAAGAACATACTTCCCTTTTTGGAAAATTGGTCGTTTCCTTTTTTGGATCAGTATCACCTCGTACAGCTGGCTTTAATACCGTAGATATGGCTGGGTTAAGTACTCCGGTAGTTTTTTTAACCATAATGTTAATGTGGGTGGGTGCGTCACCTGCATCAACGGGTGGGGGTATAAAAACAAGTACTTTCGCCGTAGCCGTTTTAAATATCTGGCATTCTTTGACAGGCAGACAAAAAATGCATTTTGCCCAAAGGGAAATAGAGCAATCTTCTGTCAACAGAGCTTTTGCTATCATTTCTTTATCGCTTATCATCATTGGCTTTGCTATCATTGTTCTTAGTATATTAGAACCTACGATGACTTTTTTATCCCTGGCCTTTGAGGTTTTTTCTGCCTATTCTACCGTAGGTCTTAGCCTGGGCGTGACCGCTGCTTTTTCCGATGCGGGTAAACTTGTGCTTATATTAGTTATGTTTGTTGGAAGAGTGGGTATCTTTTCCTTATTGTCAGGCCTTTTGGCGCACAGAGAACCTCCAGTTTATGATTATCCGGAAGATTCTATCTTAATAAATTAAAATTTATTCTTATGCCACTGAAAAAAGTTGAAAAATTTATGATTATTGGACTCGGAATTTTTGGTTCTGAGTTAGCTATCGATTTATCCAAAAAAGGACAACAGGTCATTGGCGTTGATTCTGATAGAGATAGGGCGAACAGACTTAAAGATATTCTTGAAAATACTTTTATCATAGATTCAACCAATCTGAAAGGAATGAGTACCTTACCACTTAAGGAGTCAGACTGGGTAATCGTTGCCATCGGTGAAAATGAAGGAGCGTCCTTAATGACGGTGGGCATTTTAAAGAGCATGGGCGTGAATAAAATTATTTGTCGTTCTCTATCAAAAACCCATGAGTATATTTTGGATGCTATGAACATTAATGATATCGTTCATCCGGAAAAAGAGGCGGCTCAACAACTTTCCCATCGACTCACTTACAATCTTGGAAAGGAAATGCTTTTTATTGATAATGAACATTCTGTTACAGAAACCTTGATTCCATCCTGGATGGTGGATAAAAAATTAGGAGACCTGGACATAAGAGGTAAATTTTTTGTAAATATTATTTCGGTTTTAAGAGATGAAAATGTATCTAAAATTAAATCAAAAGTAGTTATTGAAAAAATATGCAAAGGGGTAATTACTCCTGAATTTGTATTTATGGCAGGGGATATAATAGTTACTTTTGGAAAAAATGATGATATTAAGGAAATGATGACGGCCAAAGTTTAATATGTTTTATGGAAAAATTAGATGTTCTTAATCAGGTGGCAGATTTCCATCGCACGTTCAAACACCCTTTGCCCGTTGACCCAGCGATTCCCTCAAAAGATCGTTGCCAACTTCGGATTTCTCTCCTCAAGGAAGAATTAACCGAATTAGAGGATGCCATTCAGGCAGGTGATTTGGTGGCAGTGGCCGATGCTTTCTGCGATCTGCAATACGTTCTTTCAGGTGCTATCCTGGAATTTGGATTAGGCGATAAATTTAAGGATCTTTTCGATGAAGTTCAACGGTCTAATATGAGTAAATCTTGTGCTACCCTTGAAGAAGCTGAACAAACTCAAGCTCATTACAAACTTACAAAAGGAGTGGAAAGTGTGGTTGAATTATCAGATGATCATTATTTGGTGTATAGAGCAGATGACAGAAAAACCCTCAAATCTATTCATTATTCACCAGCAGATTTAGCAACTATTTTATTTGAAAAATAACACCAATGCTTAGAATATTACCCACTCTGTTCATTGCCATTTTATTGAGTTGTTCAAACTCGAATGGCCAGCCTGAACTTAAAAAAAAGAATAGTCAGACGACTGAAATTTTAAATTTTCTTGCCGATGATAAACTCATGGGGCGAAGAACCGGTGAACCCGGGAATAATGAAGCCGCTCAATATATTGCCGATAAACTGAAATCTTATGGTGTTTCTTTTGCTCCAGGCATGGATTCATACTTTCAAAAAATTCCCTTTTCTGTGTTCAAACCAACTGAAAAGTATAGCCTGATTTTGAATAATGTTACTTTCGACCCCATTTCCGATTGTTTGATTTTAAGTGGTAAGGCAAATTTTGAAAATATCCCGGTAGTTTTTGCCAAATATGGCCTTGTTAATGAGGAAACCGGCGTAAGTGACTATGATGGCCTGGATGTGGAGGGTAAAATTGTCATCGTGTTACCAGGTGAACCTGATAATTCCCAACAATCAGCCGTTATGAGAGCCTCTAAAAAGAAAAGGGCATTAGCTATAAAACATAAAGCAGTTGCCTTGCTTGAACTCTACCAACTTAACTCGCCATGGGCCTTTTTCACTAATTATTTTGGCAGAGAAACACTTCAATTGGAAGATGCCGCAGAAGGTGATAGAGATCAACTCATTTTCGGTTGGGTTAAAGATAAGGGTGATCTTATTAAAAAGGAGTTGATCGCCGGAAAAGTTAAAATGACCGGATCTGTTTCAGCTGGAGGAAGTACTACCATTCCAAAACCTTCCCAAAATGTTATTGGGGTTATCGAGGGCACGGATCCCATTCTTAAAAATGAATATTTACTCCTCTCGGCTCATTATGACCACGTTGGTACTGGAAAAAAGGGTGGGGTGTTCACTCCGGAGGATTCAATCTTTAATGGCGCAAGAGATAATGCAATGGGAACTGCAGCTATTTTACATGCCGCAGCTGCATTGGCTAAAAAGAAACCTCAACGTTCTATCCTCTTTTTAGCCGTTACCGGTGAAGAAGTAGGATTACTGGGAAGTAAATATTATGCTGAAAATCCAGTGATTCCCCTCAATAAAGTAATATTTAATCTGAATACCGATGGGGCTGGTTACAATTCTACAAAACATATTTCTGTCATCGGTTGGGGGAGAACAGGGGTTGATAGCCTGATTTCCCAGGCAACCAGAAAAGTGGGACTGGATGTTTTTAAAAATCCAGCCGCTGAGCAAAATCTCTTCGATAGGTCAGATAATGTCTCTTTTGCTGCAAAGGGTGTTCCCGCGCTTACTTTTTCACCTGGTTTCGATGCCTTCGATGAAGAAATTGCAAAATATTATCATCAGGTTGGCGACGAAGCTGATTCTGTGGATAAAGCTTATTTGTTGAGATTTTCACAATCGCTGGCCTATCTTGCCAGACTTATAGCTGATAATCAGGTTTTGCCAAAATGGGTGAAAGGAGATAAATATGAAGAAGCTGGCCTTAAACTGTACCGCAAATAGTGGAAAAATTAATGGATGCAAATATTCCCTCTCCGGCCCGGTATCATAATACGGGTATTGCAGCTATTGCTTTGGCAGCTATTCTTTGGAGTACAGGCGGCTTGTTTATAAAATGGATTAGTTTACCACCTATCTCTATCCTAACTTATAGAGCTTTTTTTGCAGCTTTGCTCTTTTTGCTTGTTTTTAGGAAGAAAGTACTCGTTTTAACGCCTAAAATTCTTCTGGTATCTCTCTTTTATGCTTTGTTAGTCGGAACTTTCGTTTTTGCAACGAAATTGACTACCGCGGCAAATGCCATCTTTTTGCAATATACAGCGCCTTTGTATCTTATTATTCTTGAGCCGTGGCTCTTCAAATATAAGTTATCTCTCCAAAATGGATTAACCGCCGTTTTTTGTATGCTGGGTATGGGCCTCTTCTTTTTGGATGAATTTTCTTTGGGAGGACTTCTTGGTAATCTTTTAGCGCTGTTTTCAGGCGTCGCCCTCGCAGGTATGATGCTCGCTCAAAGGAATAACCCTCAACATCATCACGAAGCGTCTATATTTTGGGGTAATGTTTGGGTCGTCATTATTGGGTTTACTTTTACAGTGAACGCGCCCTTTCCTACCTTGAACGATTGGTTCATGCTTTCCTTTTTGGGTTTTATTCAAATTGGATTGGGCTACATGCTTTTTACCTTTGGCTTAAAAAGGGTTTCAGCCCTGGAAAGTTCTCTTGTCGCTATGCTGGAGCCTATCCTTAATCCGGTTTGGGTGATGATTGGGTTTGGTGAGATGCCAGGTTTCTTTGCCATCGTGGGCGCGGGAATTATTATATTGGCCCTGGTATTTAGGACTGTTTATACAACTTATGTGAAGATATGATAATTTATTTTAATATGTTTGTAATTAAGTTTAATTTTACTTACTTTCGTAGAAGTTTGTATTTCATATCTAATGAACGAAGTATAAATGGGTAATCTAAAATAATGAGTAAGGGGCTTCATTTATGAAGCCTCTCTTTATTTAAAAAGGAAGAGGAGTTCCCTCCGTTTCCGTTTTCTTTCTAAAAGCAGATTGTAGTTTTTCCAGAATAGGTAAATTAAATCGATTAGTTATCTCCCGTCCATCAATGTTATTAACCCTGGTTAACTCTCCCATAGTACCCGTGCAAAATACTTCGTCGGCACTATAAAATTCTGTTACAGATAAATTTTTCTCCCTAAAAGGAATGTCTAAAACTTTACATATATCAATAACATGGGCACGCGTAATGCCCGGAAGGCAATTATCGGCAAAAGGGGTTAAAACTTCCCCTTTTCGAATCATGAAGACATTAACGCTGTTTGCCTCGGACACAAATCCATGCTGATCTAACATTAGTCCTTCATCAACCCCGGCAAAGTTAGCCTCAATTTTAGCTAAAATATTATTTAACAGGTTATTGTGATGAATTTTTGAGTCAAGAAAAAGCGGAGAATTTCTTCTTATAGCCGTTGTTACCATTTTTATATCGGGCGGAAAAACAGGCGGTTTCCACTCGGCCAAAACAATGAGCGTGCAACCTTTGGTGTTTAACCTTGGATCCATTCCGGAAGTGATTTTCTCGCCTCTGGTTAACGTTAACCTTATATGTGCGTTGTCTCGCATGCCATTAGCCTCCAGCGTTTTAAAAATAGCATTCTGAATATATTCCTTAGATGGGACTTGTTTAAAATCCAGCGCATGAGCGGATAATGACATTCTCTCCAAATGTTTTTCCAGGCTAAATATCCTGCCTGAATATACTCTTAATCCTTCCCATACCGCGTCGCCGCCTTGCACAGAACTATCAAAAACAGATACTTTTGCTTCTGATCTGGGGTACAATTTATCGCCAACGTAAATTAAAATGTTCTCATTGGCCGTGTTATATGTTTGTAACATAAAATGTTTTTTTTAAATTCAGGAAACTTTTAAACTTTTATCTATCAACTCAGCGTAAAATGGAGCACACTGCGCCGCTAATGGCTCCAGATGTGGGGGTAAAATGGTTTCTTTCTCAATATAGGGTTTAAATCCGTCAGACCGATGAACTTCTGCATACCAGTGGGGAGCCCATATTCCATCATATTCCTTTGGACCCGCAGCCCATTGGAGCATGGTGGGTAAATAAGGTATATCACACAAATGACATATTTTCTCCAACATTGCCGCTGGATTTATTAGCAGGTCTTTAGCATCCACAATAGCAGTTAAAGCGTTATTATCATTCAAATAGTTATATAATTTTTGTTGTAGTGCAACGCCTATATCTTCAATGCCTGGATTGGGAATAACTTTGGCATAAGACGCTATAATTTCCCTCGGATTTCTTATCAATAGAATATTTAAGGTTTTAGTCATAAAACCCCAATCTATGTCTATTAAATGGTGGGTCATCTGTTTGAAAAATAATATATTCTTTTCAGCAGGGCCTAATATGATATCATTTATAACATCTGAACCATTATTCAGCTGACAAGCTATGATTTGGTCTTTAACAGGATGGATAGCCTTTGTGGGTGTCCGCAATAAATAATGGGCATATAAAGGCTCGTCAAATGCTTGAACATCAGGTCTTTCTCCAAATGAATACATAAAAGCGGTACTCACATTCCTGGGACTGGACCAAACATTCAATCGGGTTGGATTTGGAATCATTCAATTTTTTTTCGAATATAGGTCGATTTTTTCATTTTAAAATATCCATTTCCCTATAATATTGTTAAAAGCTTTACCACTTTGATTTTTATGTTTGTTTTTATTATCTTAAGCAACCTAATTTCTGACTTGTGGCTCGATTTTTAATTATCTGGACCTTGATGAGTTGTTTACAGAGCGGTCATAGAGTATTGTTCGCTGGAAATAAACCATTGGAGGGCTTATATCCCGGGTTTGTGTTAACGCTCAATGGCTATCAACTAACAGGACAAATTGGTGACATTATGGAAATGAATGGGAATCATTCTGTTATTTTTGTCAATGATTTTGGTTCCATATACAGTTATCACCCAAGGATGATCAGTGGTTTTTATTTGAAAACAGAAACAAATGCATTGTTTTATGAAAGTAAGTTCGACGGTAAACACTGGTTATATCTCCAACTCTTATTTCGGGAAAAAGGTGTTTCTCTTTATCAAATGCCGTTAGATAGAATCCAATGGATATATGATAAAGGTATATCGAGGCCTTTCTCCTATCCAGTGATAGAATATTTCCTTGATGTATCCAGCTTTGGCAATCCAATAAAATTGACAAGGGCAACCTACAGGAAAAAACTAATGATGTTGTTTAAAAAGAGAAATCTTGAGTTAGCCTCAAAAATAGGTAAGCCAGGCTATCGGTTTCAGAATTTGCCAGAGATAATCAGGCAATTCACACAAAGCTTACTTGACAAGGAAAAAATATTACTTTAATATTATTTACATCGGATCTTCGCTGGTTTCCTGGTAAAAGGTAACATCTGTATGTGTAAAATGCAATAGAATGGCCACGGCAAAAGGATTATTTCCCTTTCCTATTCCACAATTTTGAACGAGGTCTTTTTGGGGTAAATAATGCAGATAATAACCATATTCTGACACCATAGCTACAGTATCTTTTTTAATTTGTTCTGCTAAATCGATTAAATCAAATCTGGATAATCCTTGAAAAATCAGCCAGTTCATTAATAAGGACATAGCCCCCCGGCCAGGTTTTTCTACTTGAGTAACATCGGCATATAAAGAATTTGAGGCTAGTTTATAAAAGTCAGGTTTCTCAAAATTTAAACGCAAAGCACCAAGCATAGCCTCCGCTTGTTCTTGAATGGGTATTCCAGCCAGTAGAGGAAGCAAGCCACCAATGGAACCAGAGAGAGGAAGTTCTTTAGTAATTAAATCATACCCGCGATAGATACCATATTCCTCGTCCCACAGTTGTTCATCCATACTGTAAAGAGCCAGTTCATTCCACTGAATGATCTCGCTCACATTTTTCCTGATGAATTTCCCCATAGCTATTAAAGCCTCATTGGACCAACAAAGTAGGGTATTGACTACAGGATCTTTCATAGCCCATTCTTTTTCAGGCTTTTTAGAGGAAGTCAGTAGGTCTTTTTGTTTGTTGAACAGGGCTGCTGAAATATCCTCCGCCGTCGATTGAGTTCTTTTTTTCCATTCGCTAAGGGATTCATCCCAGGCACAGGACGTTGGCAGAAGGGATTCAATAGGGTGAAAAATGGAAACGAGCCCATCTTCCTCAATTTCTCTATGCTCGTACCAATACAGGTGCGAATGAACTAACTTTTCAAAATATTTCTTAACGAGCTTCCGACCTATTTTTTTATCTTCAATCTCTTGAACATACTGCCAGATGATGCCGGCATGAAGGGGAACCTGTATAAAAGGTGTTTCAATACCCTTTATAAACAAGGCCATTCGCCCATCTTCCTTCTGACTTTCAAATAAGGAATCTAATATGTTTTCCGCCTTTTCTAAAGGGAGTTTTGAACCTCCAAGTAAAAAGAAATAGGGGGAGAAATAAGGCTCCGTTTTAAAAACAAGTAGTTGATCGTCTGTTAGTTCAATGGAAGATTGAAATAATTTGCCTGCTGCGTTCATAGATCTGTTTTCATCATAGTATCGTAAAAACTCAAAGATATTGATAATTTTTTTAATGTAATCAAAATATTTATATTTTATATGTGCTAATTAGTTATTTTTATGCTATTTAGCTAATCAAATTACACAATATGGTTCCGATTCGCTGGGGGATTATAGCTCCGGGAAGGATAGCAAATAAATTTGCTTCCGATTTTTCTTTGATTCATAATCATTCTATTACCTCTGTCGCCAGTACGAGCATTGAGCGTGCCAGGATGTTTGCAGATAAATATAAACTTTCCTCATTTTATGGAGACTACAGGGAGATGTTGGCAAAGGAAAAGCTCGATATAGTATATATTGCCTCACCTCATTCATTTCATTTTGAACAGGCAAAAATGTGCCTCGAAATGGGGGTTTCTGTTCTTTGTGAAAAGCCAGTAACCATTCATTCTGGTCAGTTAAAACAGCTGTTATCTCTGGCCGCCGAAAAGAGATTATTCTTTATGGAGGCTCTTTGGACCGTTTTTCTTCCTACTTATACCCAAATTTTTGAACGCATACAACGGGGGGATATTGGATCGGTTATTAGCGTGAAAGCTGACTTTGGGTTTCAAATGCCTTTCGATCAGGATAGCCGGCTTTTTAATCCTTCATTAGGCGGTGGTAGTCTCCTTGATATTGGTATCTATCCTCTCTTATTAGCTACTTTATGTCTTGGTTATCCAGAAGAAATTAGAGCTTTGGCTTCCTTGACTGAACTACAGGTTGATGATGAAATCGTGGCTATTTTAAAGTATAAAAATAAAGGCTTAGCTCAAATTCAATCTACCATACGTGCAAATACCAGAACTGAGGCCTTCATATTCGGTGAAAGTGGCAGTATCTGGGTGCCTAACAGATGGATAGATAGCCAAAAATTTTATGTGTTAAAATCAGACGGACAAGTAGATTTGATTCACTCTCCATGGAAGGGTTTTGGTTACCAATTCCAGATTTTAGCCGTTGAAAAATACCTGGCTCAGGGTCTATTTGAAAGCCCATTGGTACCGCATACCCTCAGTCTTCAACTGATGAATCAAATGGATGAAATAAGAAAGCAAACTGGAATTGTCTATCCGGAAGATGGATTTAATTTCGAATAATTACCTTTGATTTTTCACCACAATTCATTGGCTAATAGTATTTTATTATTTTGATCCCGAATTTCAAATTTTACAGCAGGTTTGCTCCAGTCTATGTGAAGTAATCCGAAATTTAAACTGACAATTAATTTTCCAATGCGGTGTTTATTAGGTTCTTCCCTTAATTCACCCCAGGTATGAGTAAGACCGCTACTGGTTATTTCGGGCAGGTCAAGTTCATTTGTCTTTATCCTGCTGTATTCCGCAATGTGCCTGTCCCCACTTAAAACTATGGGATTCTTTGGCTTTGTTTCAGTTAACAAATCTAATAACCGTTTTCTTGCTTTGGGAAAATTAGCCCATTTTTCAAACCCTTGATCTTCTGAGATAACCTGAATGCCATTGGCAATAATATGAACATCAGCCTCACTGTTGGTTAACTCCTTTTTTAACCAGGCCCATTGCTCCTCCCCCAGAATATCACCTGTTTGATTTATTTCATATCTTTTTCCTTCCATTTTACTTGATTCCAAAGCGTCACGAAAATATCTGGAGTCAACCAATAATAGCTTTATTTTTTGTCCTTTTGGACCAAAGGTATAAGATTGATAAGCACCCTCATAGTTCCAGACGGGTGCATCTCTCGGTACATCCAGAAAATCGAGCATTAATTTTTTACTTTCCCGCTTGTAAGGATATTCCTTGCCTCCATCATTTACTCCAAAATCGTGGTCGTCCCAAATACCCGTTATCTGGGTTTTTTTTCTTAACGCAGAATAATCTTTTCCGCTTTTTTGTTTCATGTATTTTTCGTGTAAGACCTTCATATCGTCGCTGTCACCGTAGATATTATCTCCCGTCCAGATCCATAGATCGGGCTGATTTTGAGCAACTGCCTTCCAAATATCCTGTGGAAGATCCTGCCTGTCGCATGAACCAAAAGCTATGGTTGAAATACCTCGTTTGGTGTTCCATTTTTGACCTTCATATAGCGCCTCCTTCTCTGAAGCTGCTTTTTTTGAGAATTGGCAGCCTGAAAGAAACACAAAAGTAAACAGAAGGAAATACAGCGTTTTCATGAAGTAATGTTTTATCAAAGATAGCATTAAATGTAGTCAAAGATTGGAATTTTACCCTAATTTCGGATTTTATTGCATTTTTTAATGACAAAATTTAAATGGTTATAATAATTTATTATGATATTATAATATTGTTAATTTAATTTATTTTAAAATATAATACTGATTTTAGAGAGTAGGTAAAGCAACTACAGACTATTTTTTTGAAATGCTTAAGGTTAGCCTTCGTAAAATTGTATGTAAAGACAGGCTGATAATACTTATCTAAAAAGGAATTTAAGTTGCATAGAACTTATAAAAAAGGTAAATTTACGATTCTTTTTGCCCTTTCCTTTATATACCAATTTTTAAAAAAACTTAATTAAACCTTTCACCTCATCAGGGAGTGGGCTTATTATAATTATGGAGAATAGCAAAATTAAACCTATCATTTCGAAAGGGCTCTACACGCCGCAATTGGAAAGTGATGCCTGTGGTACCGGACTTATCGCCAATCTTAAAGGAAATAAGTCTCACGAATTAATAGACCAAGCCTTACAAATGCTTGAAAACATGGAGCATCGGGGCGCTTGTGGTTGTGAACCAAATACTGGCGATGGTGCGGGCATTTTAATACAAATTCCTCATTTGTTTTTCCAGCATAAGTCAAAGGAACTTGGTTTTAACCTGCCTGACGCAGGGCAATATGGAGTTGGAATGATCTTTTTTCCGATGGATCGTGTGTTGAGGGATCAATGTCGCGTTCTTTTAAATGATTATATCGATGAATGTGATTTTGAACTAATAGGATATCGCGACGTACCAACTCAAAATGAATCGCTCGGTGCTTCTGCCTTAATGGTGGAACCTAAAATTGAGCAGGTATTTGTAAAACCTAAATCTCCATTGGACAAAAAGTCTTTGGAGAGAAAGTTATATATATTAAGAAAATTTGCCACACACAATATATATCATACTTACCCTCAAGCTAAAGATCATTTTTATATTCTATCTTTTTCCTATAAAACCATTATCTATAAAGGTCAGCTAACTACCTATCAATTAAAACCTTACTTTCTCGATTTGCAGGATGAACTTTGCACCTCGGCCATTGCCCTCATCCATTCCAGATTTTCTACCAACACAGTGCCTAAATGGAAATTGGCACAGCCTTTTCGGTATATAGCGCACAATGGAGAAATTAATACCATAACAGGAAATATAAATTGGTGGAGATCAAAGGAAAAAGAACTTGTTGCCGCTATTTTTACCCCGGAAGAATTGGAAAAACTTAAACCTATTTGTGGGGAAAGCTTATCCGATTCCGGTAATTTTGATAATGTTTTAGAGTATATTGTTCTTTCAGGATTCTCCCTGCCTCACGCTTTAATGATGATGATTCCTGAAGCATGGGAAGAAGCAGATAGAATGAAAGACGAAAAAAGAGCCTTTTATGAATATCATAGGACGCTCTCTGAACCTTGGGATGGTCCTGCATCTATCTGTTTTACTGACGGTATTGTAGTAGGTGCAACCCTCGATCGAAATGGGTTACGCCCCTCCCGATACTGTTTGCTGGATGACAGCACGCTCATCGTTGCTTCAGAAGCGGGTGCCCTGCCCGTAGATCAGAGTAAAGTGGTATTAAAAGGCAGATTGCAACCTGGAAAAATGCTTATCGCTGACTTAGATGAACACAGAGTCGTTGGCGATGAAGAATTGAAAAAAATTATTTGTGAACGTTTTCCTTATCGTCAGTGGTTAAATGACCATAAAATTAATCTGAAGGACCTCCCCCTCACTTCTTCCGTTTCTTATCAACAGGACGAGAAAACTTTATTGAGAAATCAACACCTGCATGGGTATTCAAAGGAAGACATCAGTGTTCTTATGTTACCCATGATGGTTGACGGGCAGGAGCCTCTCGGTTCTATGGGCATTGATACCCCTCTGGCCGTGCTTTCGCACCATTCTCAGCATTTGTCAAACTATTTTAAACAATTATTTGCTCAGGTAACCAATCCGCCAATCGACCCCATTAGAGAAAGGTCGGTGATGTCCATTTTTGCTATGTTGGGCGGTGCGCCAAATCACATGAATCTGACGCCGGAAAGGGCCAATTTTATACATTTGGAAAGCCCTATTCTTTCGAATGCAGAGCTAACTAAAATAAGAGATATTTCTGTAGGTCCATTTAAATCGGGTGTAGTCAATCTTATTTTTAAAGCAGACGGACAGGCAGGACGATTAAAAGCGGCCATAGACCATATTTGTGCCGTAGCGGAAGATATGGTTAGAAACGGATTTACAATTCTGATTTTATCAGATAGAAATGCCGATGCTTTTCAAGCGCCTATTCCTTCCTTATTAGCCGTAGGTGCTATTCATCATCATTTGGTTAAAGAGGGCTTAAGAGGTTCGACTTCCCTGGTGTTAGAAGTCGGTGATACGCGCGAGGTTCATCATTTTGCCACGCTGCTGGGCTACGGAGCTTCCGCTATAAATCCTTATTTATCGTTTGCCACCATTGCAGAATTATTAAATAAAGGGAGAGTTAAAGTGGATATGTCCCTGGAAAAGGCGATATACACCTTTAAAAAATCAATTGATAAAGGCATCTTGAAAATTATGTCTAAAATTGGTATTTCTACCCTTCAATCTTATCAGGGGGCTCAAATATTTGAAGCACTTGGTTTAGCCACCGAGGTGGTTGACAAATGTTTTAAAGGGACTATCTCAAGGATCGAAGGCATTGGTTTTGATGGTATTGCCCAGGAAATTCTGGAGCGCCAACATAGAGCTTATCCTACCCAGGGTGGGCATGACACGCAATTAGACGTTGGTGGCATTTATCAGTGGAAAGTAAAAGGGGAGGCCCATCTTTTTAATCCGCAATCTATCCATTATTTGCAAATTGCTGCCAGGAATAATGATCAGGCAGCCTATAATAAATACGCAGATGTAATCAATGAACAGAGTTTTCAAGCGTTAACTTTAAGAGGATTACTTACTTTTCGACGAGGTACGCCTATACCTATAGAAGAGGTTGAACCTGTAGAAAATATTCTAAAAAGATTCGCAACCGGTGCCATGTCTTTTGGTTCCATTTCCCATGAGGCGCACGCAACCCTCGCTATTGCAATGAATAGAATAGGGGGGAAAAGTAATTCCGGCGAAGGGGGTGAGGATGAAATCCGCTTTCAACCAAAAGAAAATGGCGATTGGGAACGCTCAGCTATAAAACAAGTGGCTTCCGGTCGATTTGGTGTTACAAGTTATTATTTGGCAAATGCTGATGAATTGCAAATTAAAATGGCTCAAGGGGCTAAACCCGGTGAGGGAGGACAGTTGCCTGGTCATAAAGTGGATGACTGGATCGGTAGAGTCAGGCATTCTACACCTGGCGTTGGCCTTATTTCCCCGCCTCCTCACCATGATATTTATTCTATTGAAGATTTAGCTCAATTGATTTTTGATTTGAAAAATGCTAATCCCTCCGCAAGAATTAATGTCAAACTGGTGTCAAAAGCTGGTGTAGGTATCATCGCTTCAGGTGTTGCTAAAGCTCATGCCGATGCCATTCTCATTTCAGGACATGACGGTGGAACAGGTGCTTCGCCACTAACCTCGGTTAGGCATGCCGGCCTTCCGTGGGAACTTGGACTCGCCGAATCTCACCAGACTTTAGTGAAAAATAAACTGAGAGATAGGGTGGTGCTGCAAACCGATGGTCAGTTAAGGACAGGTAGGGATATTGTTATGGCAACGCTATTAGGTGCGGAAGAGTGGGGGGTCGCTACGGCTGCCTTAGTGGTAGAAGGTTGTATTTTAATGCGTAAATGTCATGTTAATACCTGCCCCGTTGGCATCGCTACCCAAGATCCGGAATTAAGAAGCAGATTTACAGGAAAACCTGAACATGTTATTCAGTTTTTTCACTTCCTGGCTAATGATGTTCGCCAGATTATGGCAGAACTCGGATTCAGGACTATCAATGAAATGGTAGGAAAAGTTGAAATGCTGAAATTGAAGAAGGATATTCAGCACTGGAAATATAAACACCTCGATCTTAGTCCTATTCTATATAAAGAACCTGCTGATGAATCGGTTGGTCAGTACAAAATGGTTCAACAGGATCATGGTATGGCAAATGTGCTGGATCATGCCTTAATTAAGGCAGCTTTGCCTGCCTTGGAAAATGTTCAAAAGGTACGGGCAAATTTCAATATCAGGAATATAGATAGGGCAACAGGAACCATGCTTTCTTACGAAATTTCTAAACGATTTAAAGCAGAAGGTTTGCCTGAAGGTACTATTCAATACACCTTTAATGGTTCGGCAGGTCAAAGTTTCGGTGCTTTTGGAGCAAGAGGTATTCACTTTAGACTGGAAGGGGAAGCTAATGATTATTTTGGAAAGGGCTTGTCAGGTGGACGATTAATCGTTGTACCTGACAAAGAGGCTACCTTCATTGCCCGTGATAATATTATTATTGGTAACGTTGCATTTTATGGAGCGACTTCCGGAGAAGCGTATATAAATGGTTGTGCCGGCGAACGTTTTGGGGTTAGAAACTCAGGGGTCACTGCCGTGGTAGAAGGAATTGGCGACCATGGATGTGAATATATGACAGGGGGCGTAGTCGTTGTGCTGGGTGAAACGGGCGAGAACTTCGCCGCCGGTATGAGTGGTGGTGTCGCTTATGTTTACGATAAGGAAAATACTTTTTCTCCCCGTTTGAATAGGGAAATGGTGGAGCTTGAGGTGTTGGAAAATGATGATCTCGATATCTTAAAACAACTGGTTCTTAATCATTATTTTTATACCAAATCTCCATTTGCTGGTGAGCTCTTGGATCATTGGTCAACAGAAATACTTCATTTTAAGAAGGTTATGCCTGCTGATTATAAAAAAGTGTTGTTGAATCGTAATAAAAAATTACAATTGTTAGTTACTCCGGTCATTGCCGGATAATCAAACTAAAGATAAGGTTATGGCAGATCCTAAAGGATTTTTAACATTTAAAAGAGAACTTCCTTCCTCCAGGGAGGTTAACGTTCGTTTATCAGATTATAAGGAGATTTATGACGAGTTTCCAGTAGAAAAAACGAAACAACAAGCCGCGCGTTGTATGGATTGTGGTGTTCCGTTTTGTCACTCGGGCTGTCCTTTAGGAAATGTGATTCCTGAATTTAATGACGCTGTTTATCGTGAAGAATGGCAAGAGGCATTTCAGATTCTATCGGAAACCAATAATTTCCCTGAATTTACAGGCCGTATTTGTCCGGCTCCTTGCGAAGCTGCTTGTGTCCTTGGTATAAATCAACCCGCCGTTGCTATCGAGCACATTGAAAAAACCATCGTCGAGATGGCATTCGAAAAGGGTTTTCTCAGACCTAAAGCACCAACCTTCAGAACAGGTAAAAAGGTGGCAGTTATTGGTTCTGGACCCGCTGGTCTTTCCGCCGCAGCAGAGTTAAATAAATATGGCCATAGTGTTACTGTTTTCGAACGTAAAGATCGAATTGGAGGCCTTCTTCGTTATGGTATCCCCGATTTTAAACTTGAAAAATGGGTACTTGAACGCCGTATCGGTCTGATGGAAGCTGAAGGTATTCGCTTCAAAACAAACGTAAATGTCGGAGTAGATTTATCTGTTAATCAATTGAAAAACGATTTTGATGCCGTCGTATTAACAGGTGGTTCTACCATTCCCAGAGATCTTCCCATTCCTGGCAGAGAGGGAAAAGGTATTTATCCGGCAATGCAGTTTTTAGAGCAAAATAATAGACGAGTCGCTGGTGATTTCATTCCTGAAGTAGAATCTATTCGTGCAACTGGTAAACACGTAGTCGTTATTGGTGGCGGTGACACTGGCGCCGATTGTGTGGGCACCTCTAATAGACAAAAAGCCAAATCAGTAACCCAATTGGAGGTTTTAGTGAAACCTTCTTTAAGCAGAACACCTGATTCATGGCCAAACTGGCCACTCATACTTAGAACAAGTTCTTCTCATGAGGAAGGTTGCGATAGGGAATGGTCTGTTCTTACTGAATCTTTTGAAGTGAACCAGAAGGGTGAGGTCTCTGCAATCCATCTTATTGATGTGGAATGGGCTTTTATTCCTGCTGAAAACAGATATGGATTTTCAAAAAAAGCAGGTACTGAAAGAATAATTCCTTGCGATCTTGCTTTGCTTGCCATTGGCTTCATTCACCCTCAACACGATGGTTTATTACAACAATTAGGCGTCGCTCTCGATGAAAGAGGAAATGTTAGGGCTTCAAACTTTAAAACTTCTGTCGATGGTGTCTTTGCCGCCGGTGATGTGCGTCGTGGACAATCTTTAGTTGTTTGGGCTATTGCAGAAGGAAGGGATGCTGCAAAGGAAGTACATGTATTTCTTGACAGTGAATCTTAATTTTTTTAGGGCATCTTATTTATAAGACACTATTTTCAGGAATCTTTCCTTTTACCCCTTTAAAATAGTTCCATATAAATTGCATGTCCTTTTCCATATCATCAGTGGGGTAAAATGGGTCGCTAATGACTACTTTTTTCTCTCCAAAATTAAACTGAACCATAATAATGGGAACTTTGGCTCCCTTGGCTATAAAGTAGAAGCCTGTTTTGAATTTATCAACCTTTTTTCTGGTACCTTCAGGTGACATGGCCACAGCAAACTTATCGTGAATATCGAATATATTTATCATGCTATCCACCATGTTTGTTCTCTCCGTTCTGTTAACAGGATAACCACCCAGCGCATAGAAAATAAATCCTAAAGGGCCTTTGAAAAGAGATTCTTTGCCAATAAATCTGATGTCTTTTCTTAATATGGACCGTAGGACTAATCCTATGGGAAAATCCCACCAAGAAGTATGTGGGGCTGCAATGACCAAATATTTTTTAATATCATTTGGAAAATCTCCAATAATTTTAAACTTCGCTACAGTAAGAAATATAAATTTGGAAAAGATTCGGAACATAAGGATTGATTTTGATATTTAGTCCTTCAATGTTAATCAAAATCTTTTTATTTTATTAAAAAACCTTGGAAATTCCTCCAATAATAAATTGTACACCAATAGACATTACGATAAATCCCATAATTCTGGATAGCGCACGAAGTCCAGCTTCACCTAAAAACTGATATAATAATGGGGCAAATCGCAAAATGAGGTAAACTATAACACCCATTGTGAATATTACCCCAACGATGGTCCCTTTTTGCCACCACAACGGATATTCGTCGAAGTACGTTATGAGTAAGGAAATAGATCCAGGACCGGAAAGGAGCGGCATGGCCAGGGGGGCAAATGAAATATCTTCTTTATGAAGGGCTTCTTCCGTTACTTTTTTTGAGGTCGCGCCACTTTTGGAAATATTTCCTGTGAGTAGGGAGTATCCCGAGCTCATAATTACTAATCCGCCGGCAATACGCATTGCCCCAATGCTGATGCCAAAAAATCCTAAAATCCAGGTTCCCGCCAGAAAAAATAAGCTTAAAATCAAGAAAAAGTATAAACTCGTGAGCCTGGATGTTCTGTTTCGTTCTTTTTGGGTATATTCTGGCGTCATAGCTAAGTAAACAGGAACAGCACCCAATGGATTAACTACGGAAAATATGGAGGCCAAAGTGGCTATATATAATTCAATCATAATGCACTCTTTTACTTAAAACGTATTTTATAACTAAAGTCACTTTTCTTAGGTTTTAAAAATAAAGAAAGCAAAGCTTTTTTCGATGGGCTACACTTTTCATTCCTGACCCCCTCGGGGTCACATGTCTATTGCCATTAAGCCCCTGGCGGCACAATTTCCCCAAATTACCTTTTAGCCCCTGGCGGCACAAATTCTCCCAATATACCCTTTAGCCCCTGGCGGCCCAAATTCCCTCAATTTTATTGTCCTTCCTCCAGCGTTAATTTCAGTTTTATTTTTTTTTGATTTCTAAGGAGTTCGAGCTCCACGACGTCCCCAACTTTATGTTTTTCCAAAAAAAGATACAAATCGCCATTGTTTTTAATGGGTTCTTTATCTATTCCCACCAAAATATCACCGAGAATGATTTCTCCGTATCGATTTCTTCTGGTAGGCTGAAGGCCACTTTTCTCGGCGTTACTTCCAGGGGGTACATTTAAAATAAGGGGACCCTGTAAACCATATCGGGAGACTATATTATTACTTGCCAGTTCAACGCCTATGGTTGGTCGTTGAATTTTTCCATACCTGATCAGTTCGGGAACCACCCAGCGAACGGCATCGACAGGGATGGAGAAGCCAATACCAGCGGAAGCGCCAGATGGACTATAAATAGCTGTATTTACACCAATTAGCTTTCCTCCGGAATCGAGTAGGGGCCCACCCGAATTACCTGGATTAATCGCCGCGTCCGTTTGTATGGCATCTCTAATAGGAACGCCTGCTCTGGACTGTATTTCTCTGCCGAGGGCACTTACCACACCGGTAGTTAATGTTTGGTCAAGACCAAATGGATTACCAATGGCAAAAACGGATTGCCCAACTTTTAGATTTTCGGATATTCCAACGGGTATGGCGTATAATACTGAAATAGGGGCTTTGATTTTTAGAACGGCTAAATCTTTCTCAGGTGCCACGCCAATCAATTCGGCCGGCCAGTTGGATTGATCTGCCAAGGTTACGGTAGCTTTGTCAGCGCCTTCAATCACGTGATAATTGGTAACAATGTGTCCCATTTTATCCCATATAAATCCAGAGCCCGTCCCACTTTTTATCTCGGATATATCTCTGGTCCAGTAATTTTCACGAATATTCGTTGTAGTGATAAAACAGACCCCTGGTGCTGCTTTTTCAAATAACTGAATGGTTGATAACTCTCCGGAAGTTAACAAAGTAATGCTATTATCTGGTGAAGTTGCAGGTACATCAGACGTTGATGCCTCTTTTTCCATCCAGGCTGCACCTCCAAGGAAGGCTAATATAATTAAAGAAATACCGGCAATAATTTGCCAAATGGAAGACGAAATACGGGCCATTTTTTTCTTTTTTTATTAAGTTTTTCTTTCTTTTTTCTTTGCAGCAGGAAATAAAATATTGTTTAAAATGAGTCGATATCCAGGTGAATTCGGATGTAGACTCAAATCAGTTTCGGGATCATTCACATGGTGGCGATAATCCTCAGGGTCGTGTCCACCATAAAATGTCCAGAAACCTTGTCCAAATATGCCATGAATGTATCTTGCCTCCTGAAAGGGTTTGTTATCTCCAAGAATTAAAACATTTGACTTGATATTTTCCTGGTTGAATGCCGTGGTTTGACCCATAAACCCTTTTACCAGGCGCGTATGATTTTGGGTTAACATCGTTGGTATGGGATCCCATTTTGCTGAAAATTCAAACAGATTGAAGTAATCCTGTTCTGCAGGCATAGGTCTTTCCGGCGCCACATCAATGGAAGAATATTCATACTCCATTGGATTTTGCGAGAGCTGGAATTGACTGAACGCAAAAGTATTGTCAAAATTCAGTTTTGATTGTGACTGTGGATCTGCTTTGTCTCCATCATACATATAGTCGCAAATATCGACCCCATCGGCAGCTAAGGCAATATCATAAGTATCTGTAGCTGAGCACATGGCAAACATAAAACCACCGCCACCAACAAATTCCCTGATTTTCTTAACCACTTGAAGTTTCATTTGTGAAACTTTTGTAAAACCTAATTCAGCGGCAAGTTCCTCCATTCTACGCTGATTTTCTCTATACCAGGGAAAGGCAGAATAGGAGCGGTAAAACTTTCCATATTGACCCGTAAAATCCTCATGGTGCAAATGCAGCCAATCGTAGGCAGCCAGTTTGCCTTGCACTACCTCCTTATCATAGATGGTTTCGTAGGGAATTTCAGCATAGGTAAGAACCATGGTTACAGCATCATCCCATGGTTGAATTTTTTCTCCCGAGGATTTAAACTCAGGGGTATATACGGCAATTTTAGGTGCTTTTTCAAGTTTAATCGCATCCATATTCTTTTCTGGATTAGCGATTTCAACCAGGAGATTATCAAAAGCAGCATCGGAAAGCGTTTCAAAACTAACCCCTCTCGTTTTACATTCTTTTTCAAATGTGGCACTATAGGGAAAAGCAAAACTTCCTCCTCTATAATTTAACAACCACCAGCCTTCCTGTCCCGCTTCCAATACCCAATAAGTAACACCATAAGCCTTTAAGTGGTCTTTTTGACCCTCGAAATCCATAGGTAATAGAAGGTAGGAAGCATTTGCCTGAATGGAAACCAAAAGTAGAAAAGAAATAAATAGACCCTTAACGGTCAGTTGAATATTCATATTTGTCCTTTTACGTAACATTGATAATTTCCTATACAACAAAATAAGGTTTTTTGTGGTTCAAACCGTACATTTATCGTCGTAAAAAAAAATAAATGCAACAGTTGGTTTTTGAATATAGTGGATGGTATGTCCTTCTTTGTTTGTTGGTCGCCTTCACCGCTGCTTTCTTTCTTTATTTTCGAACAAATGAAATGCCGGAAAGTTATGCATCCTGGAAGTTCGGTTTGGCATTTCTTCGTTTTATTTCAGTGTTTATTATTGCTTTACTTCTTTTATCGCCTCTTTGGAGAAGAAATATCACCAAACTTCAGAAACCTATTTTAGTGATTGCTCAGGATGCCTCCACTTCGGTAGGTGATTTTCTTAAAAAAAACGACCCTGATTATTTATCGCAGCTAAATGAAATGGTTGATAATCTTAAAAAGGATTATCAGGTAGAAACCTTCTCTTTTGGTGAAAAAATGGTCAATGAATTACCCGATAAATTTTCAGATAGAGTAACAAATATTAGTGAGTCATTAGAGGAATTGTCCACTCGCTTTGCAGGGAGTAAAATAGGTGGGGTGGTGCTCGCATCAGATGGTATCTATAACCAGGGTAGCAATCCCTTATATACCGCCGCAAAGTTGAACGTACCTATATATACAGTAGGTTTGGGGGATACCTCAACAAGAAAAGATCTTATCATTAATCGCATTTTTCATAATCAAATAGTGTATGCAGGTGACGAAATGGAGGTGCAAATAGATGTTTTAGCAAAAAATTTGCTAGGAAAAAATAGTAAAATCTCTTTAGTAGAGGTAAATGCAGGTAAAACCAAATTATTAAAATCAGTAGATTTTAAAATAGACAAATCTTCTTTTTTTAATTCCTTTTCCTTGACCATTCCAGCTTCTTTACCCGGGACAAAATATTTTCGTATTATAGCCTCTCCAGTTGAAGGTGAGGTTTCTAAGATAAATAATAGCCGCGATTTTGTAGTAACGGTGTTAGATGGACGGCAAAAAGTACTCATTTTTGCTCAATCTCCTCATCCTGATATGGGCGCACTTCGACAGTCTTTTAGTGCCAATAAGAATATTGAAGTTAAAACAGCTTTTTTAGGTGATCCTGTTCCGAATTTTGCAGAATATGATTTAATTATTTTACACCAACTTCCCGCAGTTGGTCGCAATTTTGCTTTAGTTATAAAACAAATAAAAGATTTAGGGAAATCACATTGGTGGATTGCAGGTGCACAAACGGACTTCAAAGCATTAAATGATTTTCAGGATTTAAATAGCCTGAGGATTAATTCAAATCTGGGTGCTGAAAGTGAATCATTGTGGAATAAAAATTTTAATTTGTTCAATGGGGAACCTGAATGGCCTCAAAAAACGGACAGATATCCTCCGCTCCAAGTGCCTTTTGGTGATATTGAAGCAAATAATGCTGGTCAGGTATTGTTATATCAGAGGATTAAAAATGTAGGTACTTCATATCCTTTGTTAACGTTAGGGGAGAATAATGGGGTTAGAAGCGCCCTTTTTATTGGCGATGGCTTGTGGAAATGGAGATTAGCAAACTTTCAGATGTATGAGAATCACGAGGTTTTTGATGGTTTAATGGGGAAAATAACGCAATATTTAAGTGTAAAACGCGATAACAGGCGATTCAGAGCAACGACAGGCAAACCTGTGTATGATGAAAATGAGCCGGTTTCCTTTGTTGGGGAACTATATAATGCCTCCTACGAACTCATTAATACCCCTGAAGTTAATCTTGCGTTGAAAAACACAGAGGGCAAAGAGTATAAATTTTTATTCAATAGAGTGGGTAAAGGTTACCAATTGAACGCTGGGGTACTTCCAACAGGTAGTTACAGTTATGAAGCCACTACAAGTTATAATGGGAAAGAATGGAAAAGTGACGGTCAATTTACCGTTCAACCGCTACAATTTGAATTCATAAATATAACGGCGGACCATAATATTTTGAAGGCAATAAGCACAGAAAGTGAAGGACAATTCTTTGGTCAAAAAGAATTGAATGAACTATATGCAAGCATTAAAAAGTCTGCTGCTCTAAAACCAGTGTTAGTTACTGAAAAGAGTTCACAAACTTTATTAAGTATGCCGCTACTTCTTCTGCTATTGCTTGTTGCCCTAAGTCTGGAATGGGCAATAAGGAGGTATATAGGTATTTACTAACCCAATATTACCAACTTACATCATCTTCACTATTTAATTTAGGCTTATTTTCAGCTGAATTCTGGTCTTTTGGGTAGTCCTCATCGAATTCTAAACCGTTTTCATATTCCTCATGACGGCGTGAAAACTCATCGTAGTCATAGTTAGGCATCAGTTCCGTTTTGATGTATGAAATGACATCTTCTAAATTACCAATAAAGCGATTGAAATCTTCTTTGTACAAAAAGATTTTATGTCGTTCATAACCCTCATCATTAAATCGACGGGTACTTTCAGTAAGCGTAAGGTAAAAGTCCTCACCTTTCGTCTTACGAACATCAAAAAAATAGGTTCTTCTTTTTCCTGCTTTTACTTTTACGGAATAAACGCTATCCTGCTTCCGTTGAAATTGATCATTTTCCACAATACATGATTTAAACTTGACGATTATATTTTTAATGTTTACAAATATAACTAATTAAGTAATTAAATTTATTTATTCGTTCATTAGATAGTTTTTAAAGATTTTCAACCGTTTTAATGGGATTTTCAGAAATTTTCAGAAATTTTCAAAAAAATTAAAATAAAAATTAAAATAAAAATTCAGTGATTTTCACAAATATTTTAACAATCATTTGATTTACATTGTTTTATGATAAAATTTTAATGAAATAGTTTTCACAATGAACTTATTTTGTCTTTGTAAAGCCTTGCAGGCTGTCGCATATTTGTATCGTGAAAGGGAATAAGGGGCAGTTGAAAATCAGAAAACGTTCTGAAGAAAAAATTTGATTATGTTCATGGGATTATATTGTCGGGGTTTTGTCGTCCCGGAAATATTCGGGACGATAATTCCACTATTTAATCCTTGTTACAAGGCAAAAATGTTTGCCTGAAGATAAAGGTCCAGGGGTTTTACCCCGATTACAATTTGAAGGTGTAAAAATACACTCTTTCAGTTAATAAGGGTTTAAGTGGCGGTTTTTTATTAAAACATTAACGTTTGTAAGAAACCGCTACATTGTCCTTCTCAAAATGTGTTTATGTTCATGGGATTATATATAAGTCGTGCCTTGAGGGACGACTTTTTTTTTGCCCCTACCTCAAATACGTTTTTTCACTTATTTTTTCTTTGCCATTCCTAACTATATTGAATCCTGGTAAAATGAATAAGATTTTATTTATACCACTGCTTACTTAGTTTTCTATTTCTTTAGGTCCTGACTTTTTTCCATTACAATTTTTTTATCTATATTTAATTTATAAATAAATCACATGAAATATTCTTTCCTCCCTCTTCTCGTTTTATTCGCTTTTGCTTGCAAAACTGAATTACCACAAAAGGATTATGCTTCTTTACAAATATTATTTAAGGATTGGAGAGCTTTTGAAGTGCCTCCCTTAAGGGATGTTGCTCCTGATTATACCAAAGCAACCTTTAGCAAAAGGATGAAAGATTTTGAAATTCTTAAAAAAAGATTGAACCATTTTGATACGACTGGCTGGCAGGTGACTCAAATGAATGACTGGAAGATTATCCATGCTGAAATGAATGGCTTCGATTTTAATCATAGGATTTTAAAACCCTGGGAAAGAGATCCGGCTTTTTATAAATTATTATGGACTGAAAGAAGCGATGTGCCTGCTCATGAAGGTCCAACGCCCCATTATACCACCGAACTCTGGCAGTATAATTTCCCCTTGAACGGAAATGAAAGAAAGAAATTTATCGAAAATATTAATAGAATTCCTCCTTTTTGTGAACAAGCTAAGTTAAATCTTACGGGTAACGCAAGGGATTTATGGATAGCGGGTATCAGGGATATTAATGGGCAGGTTGCCGATTTAAATAGTGTGCTGGATCTTCCTGGTGTTTCTTCCGATCAATCTTTAGTTTCTGCTATTAAAGCGGCTATCGCTTCAACCAATGGATTGGAAAAATGGCTCATCGCAGAAACCAGTAAAAAAAATGGTCCTTCTGGTATTGGAAAAGATAATTATACCTGGTATTTGAAAAATGTTCACCTCGTTCCGCTAACCTGGGACGATGAGGTTCTTTTACTCAAAAGAGAATTGGCAAGAGCCTGGAGTTCCCTGAAGTTGGAGGAACATCGTAATAGGAATTTACCACCTTTGGTGCCAGCTTCCTCTCCTGAAGATTATAACAAAAGGGCTGATGAGGCCGCAAAAAGCTTAATGTCTTTCCTTAAAGAGGCAGATATTCTGACCGTAAAAGACTATTTCGATCCGGCCTTAAGGGAACATCTTGGAAAATTTGTTCCGGAAAATACAAGGAACTTTTTTTGGATCAGCGCTCATCTCGATCAACGTCCTCTTTTTTCACATTTTTATCATTGGTTCGAATTGGCTCAAATGGATATTGAACCTCACACAAATCCTATAAGAAGAGATCCTTTGTTATATAATATTTTTGATTCCCGAAATGAGGGAATAGCTACCGCGGTAGAGGAAATGTATATGCAAGCCGGTCTTTATGACGATCAGCCAAGAGTTCGTGAAATCGTATATATCATGCTGGCTCAGCGTGCTGCCAGAGGCCTGGGTTCATTGTACGCCCATGCAAACATAATGTCTATGGAAGAGGCTGGGGGAATTCACTCAGAATTCACACCGAGAGGATGGATGAAAACGGAGAAGGAATTACGCATTTTTGAACAACAACTCTATCTCAGACAACCAGGTTATGGTACCAGTTATATCACAGGAAAATTTTTAGCCGAACAAGCTATGGCTGAATATGCTCAAAAATTAGAAGCCAATGGTTTACCTTTTTCAATAAAAAGTTTCTTAGACAATCTAAATAAAATGGGTAATATTCCCATGGATTTGTCCCGCCAGGAAATATTAGATACAGTCGGTAATGAGTAAGAACTAATTTATCTGAGAGTGATGATAATATTTAGACCCTAAATACTTGACATCATTTCATAAGGTTGAAATGATGTCGAGTACCTCTTTTTCAGTTAGCCCAGTTAGCTGGGTAAGTATTTCCACGGACATATTATTGCTTACACCATTTTGTATGATTTCTACGATCATGGTTTTTTTACCCTCTTTCAGTCCTTCGATTCTTCCCTTTTTCAAACCTTTTAATTCCCCTTGCTTTAGTCCTTCCTCCTTTCCTTCTACTTTTCCTTCCTCTTTTCCTTCTACTTTTCCTTCTACTTTTCCTTCTTCAAAGGCGGTATCCATTGAGTTTTTTATATCCCGATAGAATTTTTTACTGTCCTCATAAGATTTAAGTTCTTCTCTTGTAAAATGAGCTACCTCGGCTATGGCAAATAATTTTTCAAATCTTTCTTCTTTTAATTGATCAGGTATTTTATTCAACTTGTGCAAATTTTTTAAAACGAATAACCATTTTTCAAAATTGGTGGATAATTCATCTATTTTTTTCTTGAATTTGGGTAATTCCAGATAAATGAAGGTAAGTTTATCATAAAATACTTTGCAGGTTTCTATATCTGTTAGCTTTACATCATATCGGTATTTATGGATATCTGCCTTGTCTTCTTCAAAAACAAAATCGAGAATAGCTACCGTATATACCGCTTTTAATTTGAAGTCCCAATCGTTTTGCTTCGCTTGTTCCTGTATGGGAAAAGTGGCATAAAATAGGGTTCTATCCTTAAAATAAGATTGTTTGGCTTTCTGTAACTCAACGATAAATTTTTCTCCTTTCTCATTTTCGCAATAAATATCGAATATGGCTCTTCTGTCAAGAGGACTTGATCCAAGATGTTCTGTATTTAAATAGGTTATATTTTTTATTGGGCCTTCCTGTTCTATGAGTAATTCGTTTAAAAAATCGAGGAGTAAAGGCTTGCTGGGCTTTTCCCCGAACAACTTTTTAAAGCCAAAATCAGTGAATACATTGACATACTTTTCTCTTGGTTCCATCATTATTTCTACATTATTTTCTAAATATAGGCTATTTAGCACTCAAAAGGGGGCAGACCTAAAAATAGACTTCTGTAGCTGTACGAAAGGTATTGGCATGCGCCTCAATAATATGTGATAATTGAGGTGAATACCCACCGCCCATGGTCACCACTAAGGGGATTTTATTCTTCTTACATATTTCCATTACGTATTTATCCCTTTTCCTGCATCCCTCCCGACTTACAGACAAGCGCCCAAGCCGATCCGTTGTCAATATATCTACGCCAGCCTGATAAAAAATGAGCTCCGGGCGATGTTGATCTATTACTCTTGGCAAAATATTGAATAATATCTTTAAATAGGCGTCGTCTTCCGTTCCGTCGGGTAATCCTATGTCCAAATGCGATTCTTCCTTCCTGAATGGATAATTCTTGGCCCCATGAATGGAAAAAGTGAATACCTGCCCATGTCCATTGAAGATAGAGGCACTCCCATTTCCTTGATGAACATCTAAATCGACAATTAATATATTATTAAATTTATTACTATGTATGAGGTAATTTGCTGCAATAGCTATATCGTTAAATACACAAAAGCCTTCCCCTTTTTCCTTGAATGCATGATGTGTTCCCCCAGCTGCATTCATCGAAATACCATGTTTTACAGCGTATTCAACACACTGTAAGGTGCCTGCCGCTATATGTCGGCCTCTTTCTACCAGCAACGGCGTCATTGGAAATCCAATGGCTCTGATTTCTTTTTCAGATAGCGTTTGGTTCTTTAAATCTTCCCAATATTTTGCTGAATGAGTCAATAAAATGATTTCCTCAGAAATGGGATCAGGATGAAAAAATTGCTTTTCCTGAACCGTTCCTTCATATATTAATTGTTGTGGAATAAGGGAATATTTGTCCATAGGAAAGCGATGTCCCTTTGGCAACGGATATTCATAAATAGGAGAAAAGGCGATTTGTAACATCTGCTTCCTTTTTTACGTTAAATATCCCTATTTTTGCGACTATTCTTTCAAAAATATAGAAATATGCAGTGGAGTGACCAAGAATTAGCAAGAAGAGAAAATCTTGAAGAGGCGCGCAACTTAGGCCTTAATCCCTATCCAGCCATGGCCTTTCCTGTAAGCCATGTAGCTTCTGATATCTATAAGGGGTTTCCTGATAATCCGGAAAATTTTAAAAAAGTGGTGCTGGCCGGTCGCATTATGATGAAAAGAATAATGGGTAAAGCTTCTTTTGCTGAACTGCAGGATAGTTCAGGTAGAATGCAAATATATATTGCCAGAGATGAAATTTGTCCGACGGATGATAAATCTCACTATAACCTGCTGTTTAAAAAAATATTGGATATTGGTGACTTTATTGGGGTGTCAGGTTATGTTTTTACTACCCAAACAGGTGAAATTACACTGCATGTACAGGAACTTACTCTACTAAGTAAGTCCTTAAAGCCTCTGCCTGTCGTTAAAACTAAAATAGATGAGCTGACAGGGGAGGAACATACTTATGATGCTTTTACGGACCCTGAACTGCGTTATCGCCAGCGTTATGTAGATCTTATTGTCAATCCTGCTGTCAGAGAAACCTTCAAAAAGAGAAGTAAAATTATAACGGCTATGCGCCGGTTTTTTGATGACCGCGGTTGGCTGGAAGTGGAAACGCCCGTTTTACAACCTATGCACGGGGGCGCTGCGGCGAAACCTTTCAAATCGCATCACAATACTTTGGATATGCCTTTGTATTTGCGTATCGCCAATGAATTGTATCTGAAAAGATTAATCGTAGGCGGTTTCGATGGGGTATATGAAATTGGGAAAATGTTTCGGAACGAGGGTATGGACAGAACCCATAATCCCGAGTTTACTTCCATGGAGATTTACGTCGCTTACAAAGATTATGTGTGGATGATGGAAATGGTGGAGCAATGTCTCTCCTACATTACTTTTTCGGTCAATGATGGCAAAACAAAAGTTCCCGTTGGTGAGCATGAAATTGAATTTGCCGGACCTTACAGACGTCTCACTATGTTCGATTCTATATTGGAATATACGGGAATAAATGTCTCCGAATTAGATGAAGCCGGACTGAGGGCTGTCTGCTCGTCTCTGGACATTCAAGTCGATGATACCATGGGTAAGGGGAAGTTAATCGATGAGATTTTTGGCGCCAAAGTGGAAAAAAATCTCATCCAGCCTACCTATATTACAGATTATCCTATTGAAATGACGCCTTTAGCGAAAAAACATAGAAGCAAAGAGGGGCTCGTTGAACGTTTTGAACTTTTTGTTAATGGTAAGGAAATTGCCAATGCGTACTCAGAATTAAATGATCCTATTGACCAACGAGAGCGTTTTGAAGATCAATTGACACTGGCCGCAAGGGGCGATGAAGAAGCGATGGCCTTAGACGAAGATTTCCTTCGTGCCCTCGAATATGGTATGCCTCCTACCTCCGGGCTGGGCATTGGTATCGATAGACTAACCATGCTTTTGACAAATAATGCGTCCATTCAGGAGGTATTGTTCTTCCCTCAGATGAAACCTGAGAAAACAGAGACCACCGTTTCTGCAAATCTTTCCTTTCCAGAGGCAAATGTTCCCGAGGAGTGGATTTCTCATTTATTTTCCTTAGGCTATACAAATAAAGAAAAAGTATTGGAGGCTGGTATTGGAAAGGTAGCTAACGAGTTAAATGGCTGGAGGAAAAAGAAGAAATTGGAGCTGAAAGGGGTAAGTCCTGAATTGGTTAAAGAATGGTTTTCTTGATTTTATTTCTTGCTAAATTTCTTGTGAAATTTTAATAAATGATGCGGATCATTCTCGTTGTATAGGTACAACAGAATGGTTCGCCGTTTACGTCGGTCTAACGGGAATAATATTTTTACTGGATTGTGGCAATAACCGTTGTCGTCAAATAGTAAAATTTGCTTGTTACGGGTAGATAACCTGAAATGAGTAAGTTCTTCTACATCCACAGGTATTGGAATATCCCCATAGCCCTCCTCCTGAAGAAATGATTTTACCATGTCATAACTCGCTCTTAACGAAGAACCTGAAAAAGTTGTATGATATTCATACCCATCTGATTCTCCTCCTAAATAATCAGAACCCGCTGCTGGAAAGGATTCACGTAACCTCATGGATGCTTTTTCTTTTAATTGGCTAATATAGATAGAATTCTGACTTTTTCTTAGGAAAGTAATTAGCAAAATAATTATATCTTTATCCTCAAATGCGGATATTGGCCGACATGGAAGAACTACGATTTAAAATTAGGGATAAAGGCCGCTTTGGCTTCATGGATGAACACGGTAATGTGGTCATAGAGCCGCAATATGTCGAAGCAGAAGATTTTTATAACCTTTTTGCTAAGGTAAAATTTAATGATCATTACGTGCATGTCGATTTGTTAGGCAGACTGCTTCTCAAACAATTATACAAATTTATTGGCTATTTCGAGGAAGATCTGGCTAGAGTCAGACTCATCAAACGTTGGGGGTTTATCAATGTTAAAGGCGATGAAGTTATCGAAGTGAGGTACGATGATGCGCTTGATTTTAGTAACGGTCTCGCCGCCGTATCTGTAAATAATCAATTTGGGTATATTAATAAAGAGGGAAAGGTGGTCATCTCTCCAAGATTTAGTTGGGCGGGTGATTTTAAAGGGGAATTAGCCCCCGTTCAATGGTTCGGAAAAAGTGGTTTCGTTGACAAAAATGGTCTGTTTATTTTAAATACCCCATTTGAAAAATGCTTTCCTTTTCAGAAAAATGTAGCCGTTGTCCTTCATGAAAATTTATGGGGACTGATAGATTTACAAGGCAATCTTCTGCTGCCTCCCCAGTTTCCTTACTTTTCAGGTTCTACTAATGGTGAGTTTTTCGATGATATGGCCATTTTTAAAGTGGATAATAAATTTGGCTTCGTAAGCATAAAAGGTCATATCGCCGTTTTACCCCGCTATGAATCTGCAGGTGATTTTAGTGAGGGCCTTGCGCCCGTTCAATTGCATGGCAAATATGGTTATATCAATAAAAATGATGAATTAGTTATTCCTTTTATCTTCGAAGATGCCGGGCTCTTCTCCGAAGGTCTCGCTCAGGTAAAACAACATAAACAATGGGGCTTTATTAATTCGTCAGGCGAATGGTGTGTTCCACCTAAATTCGATCAGGTAATGCCATTCAGAAACGGTTTGGCGTGGGCTGAAAAAAAATCAAATTGGGTGTATATCAATCAGTCAAATGACATTATTTGGAAAGAACCAGACCTCTACTCATAGTAAATAAAAAAAGGAGACCCCTGGATGGGATCCCCTTTCGCAAGTTTCATTACTCCAAGATTCTTTAAATTACTCCTTTTTTACGAGTAATTCATCTAATTTCTTAACCAAAATATCATGATTATTAGGAGAATTTCCTAATATTTTTGAAACGATATTCCCTTTCTGATCAATTAAATATTTTGTTGGGTATCCCATGATATCATACGATTTTACGATGTCGTTCAGATCGGCATCATAAAGTACGTTGGGCCATTGAATAGCGTCTTCTGCAATAGCCTTTCTCCATGCGGCATCTTGTTGCTCTTTGCTTTTTCCTTTGCTTACCGCTTCATTTGAAACACCGACAATCTCAAATCCCAAAGATTTATACTTTTCATAAGCCTCTTTTAATTTTGGATGGCTTTGTCTACAAGGAACACACCAGCTTCCCCAAAAATCAAGTAAAACGACTTTGCCTTTCATGGCAGCAAGGTCCACGGTAGCTCCATCGAAGCTGGTTTGTACAAAGGTAACGGCAGGCTGACCTATAGCGGTATTTTTATTATTTTGTATTTTAATACCTAGATCTTTAGCTGTTTGCGACGATTTATATTTTTCGTCCAATGCCTTAAACTTTTTATCCAAAACGTCAACGGGTAGCACAAGGAATAAACCTTGAAGCATTAAAATACTGGAAAAAGCTGCCGGATATTTATCAATATATTGTACTCTTAATTGCTGATTTTTTCTTCTCAACGCTGTTGACTTATCCTTCAATGCCGCAGATCCCACTGTATCCTTTGCGTTAGCTTTAGTATTTTGCTCCTTTTGAATTTCCCATACTCCTAAGGATATAGGTAGGTCTTCAGCCCTGAATTTCTCATAAATCAAGCTTTCTTCATCATTGGTTACTATCGCGGAGGTCCATATTTCCTTTGCATTACCATTTATTACAAAATTATTATTTGTCAGCATGAACATTAAAGCAGGGGGAAGAGCTATCGCTTTGCCAATCCTCAAATAAAGGCTGGTATCCAGCACCTCCATACGTACCAATTGAGGATCACCTGTTTTTCCTTCCCACAGTATATAATCCTCTTTTTTTGGCGTTAGGGTATCCACTTTAGATTTCCCATTCACAATATGGCTAACTCTTACCTTATTATTTTTAAGGCCAACAAGGTTTAACTCTACCTTAAATTGAGATTGGGAGTGAAGTAAAAAAGGTAAAACGCAAAAAATAATGCCAAAAAGTTTGTTCATTTCTTGATGATTAAATGATGAAATAGGTTTTCTCTTAAAGTTAAGGATTATCTACCATATTTGGATTGTATTGAAGAATCTGCGGGGGAATTTTTAAAGTCAGCCGCTCATCTGTCAACGTAAAGGTTTCTGCATCAAATTTTTTGGTTCTGTCAAGGTTGTTAAACTTGGCATCTTTATACAATCTGCGCATGTCAAACCATCTCATCCCCGTACTTGCAAATTCTCTATGTCTTTCGGCAAGTATAAATTTAACTACATCATCTTGATTAGTTACTGCAACCGTCGCATCAGTTAAAGGCATTCTATTTTTTCTTAATTCTTCCAGATCCGCTTTGGCACCGGTTACATCATTTGCCCTGGCTTTGCATTCTGCTGACATAAGTAACAAATTTGGCAAATTGGGACCAAGATTAACACTGGTTGGTGAATTTCTCATGAAACCTGGTAAAGTTACGGTTCCGTTGGCCACATTTTTGTCCAAAAACATTTTTCTACGATGGTCTGTAGTGGCAAAAAGCGCCAAAATAGACGGTTTCAAAAACAAACAGTTTCTATTTACAGTACTATTGGTGCTTAATTGTCTAAGAAAAAAGTTTTCGTCACTATTGTAAAGCAAGGGATATCCGGAAGCACCTCTCCACGGTTGTGCTGCAGTAAACCAACCTGTTGGTGCTGCAGCGGTCATGGTCGTATTGTAATTGTATAGTTTAACAGACAGGGGACCTCCTGTTAAACCTGCTTTTGCATCATTCAGGAACGTTAATGCCGTAGCATAATTGCCCATCTGAAAATAAACCATACCTAACATATATTGTGCCGCTGGCCTTGACATTCTTACACGACTGTAAACCTTTGGTTGTAAGTCAGGTATAGCCTGAGTAAGTTCGTTAATGACAAAATCATACAATTCCTTTACCGTGGCTCTTTTAAAATCGGATGCGTTCACGTCGGCATTTACTACAATAGGCACTGATAAGTCGGTAGTGGCAGTATTCACATTATAGGGTTGCCCAAATAAATTAGCCACTAAAAAATGATTAAATGCTCTACAGGACTTTGCCTCCGCTAATAATTCTTTTTTCTTTTCTTCGGTTCCGCCTTCTGAAGTCATTACGCCCGCAGCTACTAAATTATAGTTATATAGCTGGTTGTAAAATGCACCCCATTCATTCGATTCATCGGTGGGCAAATAAGGATTTGCCTCCCATTTGAATCCATTTTGCCAGGCTATGGTTGGAATGGCATTTAGAAATCCCGCGGAAGAAAATACGTCATCCCCCATAAATAATGGCATTTCAGCGGAACCTAATAAACTTGAAATTCCTCCCGGTTGATTTCTGACATTCAGGTAACTGAATAAATTCGCGTTATTGAAAATACCGTTAAACTGGTCGGTTGTTTTTAAAACATCTAATCCTTTGGGCGTTACATCTAAAAATGACTCGCAACCTGAAATAGATATCCACAACGTACAGATGAATGCAAAACTTTTTATTGTTGATTTTTTCATTTTCTCTTTTTTAAAAATTATTTGAAGGATGCTCTTAAACCAAAAGTGTAGAATACCGGCATTCTGTCTAATCTCGCTCCTTGCTGGTAATCAAAGTATTCCGGATCTATATTGTTTTGGTTTTTAGTCCACAATAACAAATTGTTTATCTGGCCGTATATATTCAAATCTCTCATGGATAGTTTTTCCGCAATGTTTTTACCGAATTGGTAATTAACGGTTAAATCTCTAAGTTTCGCATAAGAAGCCGAAGTTATATTGCTTAAGCCCTGTGTATAAAAATTAGTGTTTCTTTGGGTCGATGAGGTCGATGCATTGGCTACATACTTAGGTATGTCCGTGTTCAGCTCATCTCCTTCCTTTTTCCATCTATTGTCGAAATAATCAGGTAGATTAGTTAACAATCTGCCTGTGTAAAAGCGATTAACATCCAGTCTCATCTGATGACCCAGATTAAATACTACCAGAAAGGATAAACTGAAATTTTTGTAAGAAACAATATTCGTTAAACCTCCATACCAAAGCGGCTGGGTAGTTCCTGCAAATTGTGGATCATCTACTTTTATCTGGTTAGCTAATCTTAAAGTGTCATTTGTTGCGCTTAAAGCCATAGGATTTCCCGCTTTATCGAGGCCTATATTATTGTATCCAAATACAGGGAAAGCAGAATAACCTTCTACCTGAACACCAGCTATTTTATTTGAAAATGTTAATGCAGAAGATCTTTTTAGCGAAATAATCTCGTTTTCATTCCTTGATAAAGTTAAAATGGTTCGCCAACTAAAATCTTCTCCTGTAATATTTACACTATTTAATTGTAGCTCAAATCCCTTGTTTCTCAAACTTCCGAGATTATCATAAGCATAAGAAAATCCGGTGGTTGGATCAATGGGCACAAAGCCTAGTAAATCGGTAGTTAATTTATCATAAATGTCAATACTTCCTGACAGGCGGCGTTTGAACAAGCTAAAATCAATGCCTATATTTTTTGTAGTGGTTCTCTCCCAGGTCAACAAGTCGTTAGCAGGGGTAAAAACTACGTAGCCCGTTCCCAGTCCTGCAAAAATAGCACTATTCCTGGCGCCAATAATGTCATAAGGTCCTCCCTGTCCAGGCACCGGTGCATTGCCCGATAGGCCATAAGTGGCTCTGACTTTCAGTAAATCGACAAAAGACACGGAAAAGAAGTCTTCTTTTGTCACATTCCAGGCGCCTCCTACACTCCAAACAGGTTTATATTGTGCGGCCGGATCTGAACCAAATAAATTGGATTGATCCATACGGATACTCGCATTGATTGTATATTTTCCGTTATAAGTATAGCCTGAATTGCCGTATAAGGAGAAAAATCGTCTCTCTACTTCACTGTAACTATGCTGATTTACATTGAGAACATTAATGGTTCTTGATGGCAGAAAGTTAACAGGACTTGTCACCCCGGTGCTGCCTAAAAATTGCTCGTCAATATAAGAATAGGTTAGTGTTTGAAAGTCAAAACCTCGTTTAAATGTGCCAATTCTATTGATAAAATCAGCTCTGATTTCAGTACCGGCCAACAAGGAAATTTGATGTTTTTCATTCCCTTTACTTTCATAAAGCAACTGATTTCTTGCTGTCCAGGCATATTGGGTGTTATTATTTGTCAAATAATGTCCCCCCGTTACAGGCAGAAAATACGTTGGATTTGCCGTGGCGGTCACAGGTGCCTGGGTAAAAAATACTCGCTCATTTCTTACGCGATACGCATTTTGATCGTAATATTCGTAGGCATCTAAACTGGATCGTTGATATTGTGCCCGCCCTTCATACGATAACCCTTTTAATAATTTAACAGACAATCCTCCATTTATTCTTGTAGATAAATTGGTGCTTCCATTTTGCGTATTTCCAGGTTCCTGTAATGGTATATAGTCGAGATTTATCCGGCTTTGATTCTCTGATATGGTTCTAAACGGTTGATGGCGTGTTAAATAAGCCATTGACAATGGATTGTCCGATGCATCAGAAAGCATGGCGTAGGGTAGTATCGTGTTAATAGTACCCGGAAAATCCGTCAGTAAAAATCGGTCGTTTTTCTCGTATGAAATATTCGTGGTTAAATCCATAGTTATTGCATCAGAGAAAATAAAGTCCTGCCGAAGATTTATCTGGTAGCGGTCTAAATTATTTTTTGTAAATGCCTCATCTCTTGTATAGGCAACTGAGCCGTAAAAACTATGGAAATTGGATCCCCCATTAAAATTTATACTGTGATTGGATAGTTTCGATGGCTGTTGCAGGAGTTGAGCCATCTGTGCCCGGTTGTTCAGGCCACCCAGGGAGTCAAACCGTTGTTGTGCCAATCCGGCATTTATTACGTTTCTTGACAAGTCATACTGTATCTGTTCATGCGGTGTAACTACAGGCGTAGAATTATTTGACGCCGCAGTAGTTACCACAGACCATGGAAATGCCGTCGCATCAAAAATTTCTCTGCCAGCCTGAACCAACTGACTACTATTCATCAAATTATAATAATCCATATCTGGTGCTCCACGGTAAGACACAAATCCATTATAATTCAACTGAATTTTTTGTGGTACACTCGTTGTTTTTCCTTTCTTTGTGGTTATAACTATTACGCCATTCGCCGCTGCAGCTCCCCAAATGGATGCAGCTGTTGCATCTCTTAATAGGTTAACTGACTCAATATCATCAGGATTGATTAACGAGGTTAAAGTCGAAGCGTCATATATCGGTACACCATCCACAACAATGAGGGGCGATCTGTTGGCATTGATTGAGGTGAGTCCACGTATCAAAAACTTTTCGCTATTTCGTCCATAATTTACGGCAAGACCAGGTACTAAACCCTCCAGTCTGTCAATCACGTTCATGCTGTTTGATTTTAACTTCAAATCATCACTGTTTATCATTGAAAAAGAACCTGCACTTCGTTCTTTCGATAAACGTTGATACCCTGTAGCCACTATACTAACTTCCTGAAGTTCAACACTCTCTTCCTTTAATATAACATCAATATTACTTCTTCCCTCTATGGGGATTTTTCGGGTAACATATCCAATATAGGAAAAAATTAAAGCCTTGTCATCGGCCTCCATATCAAGAGAATATTGGCCATTAAGATCCGAAGTAGTCCCTTTTTGTGAGGTTGCCGCAATAACGTTTACGCCAATCATAGGTTCGCCCGATGAATTGGTGATTTTCCCTTTCACTGTATTCAGTGTCTTTTCAATATCCCTTTCCATGGGTTGAATCCTGCTTATTTCTTTTTTTTGCGGAGCGACAACAATGGTTTTATTGGTGATTACATAAGATAATGGAAGGTCTTTAAAACAAAGGGAAAGAGCATCCTGAATACTTCCGTTCTTAATGGAAATATTAACTTTTCCCGCTTTGTCAAGTAAGGCGTCCTCATAAAAAAACTGATAGCCTGTTTGACGATAAATTTCTCTGAATATTTTTTGCAAAGTAACCTCTTTGTTGTTCATGGTTACTACTTGTGCCGTGCTTAAAGCATTCAGATTTAAACAGCTTAGGAAAAGAAAAATACCCAGAACTTTTACATTCTTAGCTATTTTAGATAAGAATTCCTTCTTTTTGATGTATGAAGGAAAGGGTAATAATGGCATCATCGTGGTTCGTTTTGTATAATAATAGGTCATGATGTTAATTTTTTTTTATTGGGAAACATATATTTTTTGGTCTCTGAGCGTGAAGGTTACGCCCGTATTTTCCATGATCTTTAGTACCTCAGATATATTATTTGATTTACTCACTATACCTGAAAATTGCTTGTTTCCTATCGTTCCTGTAATTTCAAAATCAATATTATACCAACGACTCAATTGCCTGACAATGGCTTGTAATTCTAAGCGGTTAAATAAGAACCATCCCTCTTTCCAGGCAATTATCTCTTCTATATCGGGGCTAATAATACTTGTTTTTCCATGTCTGACGATAGCTTGCTGGCCTGGTTTTAATAGGTCTTTTTTCTCCTGTGGACCCTGTACGCTCAGACTTCCTTTTATAAGGGTTGTATAAGTAGCCTTTTCATCGGTATAGGTATTTATATTAAAGGAAGTTCCAATAACGTTAGCTTCCAGTCCATTGCCATAATGCACTATAAAAGGTTCCTGAGCATTATGCGTTACTTCAAAAAAACCTTCACCTGAAAGCTCAACTATTCTTGGCTTTCCTTTTTGAAAAATGCTGGGGTAGGTTAAAGAGGAGGCAGCATTTAACCAAATGTTGGTACCATCTGAAAGGGTAAGGTTGTATTGCCCTCCCCGTGGCGTAGTTATATTGTTGATTAGTATCTGTTGGGTTTCTGTTTCGGCTTTATAAATAAGGTCTCCCTTTTCAGAAGTATAGATTTTTGCCTGCCCGTCCTCCGTTAATAAGCCATTGCTTAAGGCACCAAGCGTTATTTTTTTACCGTTGGAAAGCGTCAGTATAGCCTTATTCTCTCCAGGATTCAGATCAATGCTTTTCTCAATTTTGACAGTGGAATCTTCTTTTTCTGGTTCAAATAGGACAAAATAGCTTAATATTAAAAGGGCCAGTGAAGCTGCTACATAATATAAGAAAACAGGTTTTTTTTGCTTTTTTATATTTCCCTGCTCCAGGATTTGATCGATGATATCCTGTCTTTCTCTTTTACTGAAGATAGAATTTTTAGACGAATGCTTCTCCCAACGTTGCTTTAGTTCGGTTTCAACTTCATCGTTTGACAAATTCTTAAGCTTTTTAACCTGTTCATCATCAAGATGACCATGCCAAAATGCTTTCCACAAAGTTGATTTATTATGGTCTTCCTTCATTTAATGTATTTTATCATAAGGAAGACAAAAAGGGATGATGAAAAGGGGGAAGGACTAATCCGATTTTTTTGAAATAAATTCAATAAGCAAAATGATTAGGGTAATTTTTGTCTCAATATGATTTTTAATCGATTTTATAGCTAACGACAGATGGGTTTTTACCGATTCCTTACCGATGCCCAATTGTTCTGCAATTTCTCGATAGGAGTACCGCTCATGTCTGTGTAGTAAAAATATTTCTTTTTGCCTAGGTGATAACTGGTCAATCGCTTCATCTATCAACGAGAAAGGTAGTTGGTCGTCATCATCTTCTACAGGTTGTTCGTTAAATGGTACTTCAATGGCATATTTTTTCATTCGCTCTAAATCAGCCAAGGATTTTTTCAATGCATTTATCGCTCTGTTTTTACTTATAACAAACAAGTAAGCTTTAAAATCCTTTACCTCGAAAAGAGACTCTCTGGTCATCCATATTTTTAAAAATACGTCCTGAACAATTTCTGCAGTAATATCTTTAGAACGGGTAACCTGATAAATAAAAGACGATAGGGTAGGTTCCCATTTGGAATAAAGGACCCGGAATGCATTACTACTTCCTGCCGCAATTTCTTTTAATATGTCGGCATCCTTTTCAGCTTCTACCATGTGTATTTATCCAATGTTCCTTAAATATAAAGGCTTTTATTTGTCTTTTTAACTCATTGTCAGACTAAGTTATAAAATTAATTGATTACAGGTATTGATTTTCTGAAGCTTTAAGCTATTTTTACAACAAAAATGGAATATCAAAATCTACTTTTAGCTGAATCAAATGGAATATATCGTATAACTTTTAATAGGGAAAAGGCGCTGAATGCACTGAATGGGCAAACAATGAAAGAGCTTTTTCACCTTTTTTCCGATTTCTTACCCTCACAATCAACTTTGAAAGGCGTAATATTGACAGGATCAGGTGAAAGGGCATTTGTAGCTGGTGCGGATATCAAAGAGTTTTTATCTATTGAGGCAGGAAAAGGCGGAGACATGGCGCAAAATGGTCATGATGTTTTTAGCCTCATCGAAAATTTTCATGTTCCTGTGTTAGCTGCCATTAATGGTTTTGCTCTGGGGGGAGGTTGTGAACTGGTTATGGCTTGTCACCTGAGAATCGCTTCTGAAAATGCTCGTTTTGGTCAGCCTGAAATAAATCTAGGTATCATTCCTGGTT
>Ga0247840_10000621_pt1 | contig 72264 bp, 66 predicted proteins | sample LaCruzMarch2015__FD_192404 | JGI IMG/M metagenome (GOLD analysis project Ga0247840, IMG submission 192404) | Freshwater microbial communities from meromictic Lake La Cruz, Castile-La Mancha, Spain - LaCruzMarch2015_17m | ecosystem: Environmental > Aquatic > Freshwater > Lake | place: Spain... | reverse complement strand
TCCCGGTATGCTGGTAACTGACAACCACCCAAAGGATATTCATGATTGACCGGATAGCCATTGTTCAGGGTGATATTACCCGGCAGGCGGTTGACTCCATTGTGAATGCGGCCAACACCACCCTGCTGGGCGGCAGAGGCGATAGCGGAGGGCGCAAAGACCGGCGGGGCGCATCCCATGCCGGGCGAGGTCAGCCTCGCCCACCGCGGCGTTCTTTTCCTTGATGAACTGCCTGAGTTTCACCGCAATGTGCTTGAAGTTTTGCGTCAGCCGCTTGAAGACGGCTCGGTAACAATTTCGCGCGCCGCAGCCAGCCTGACATTTCCCTGCCAATTTATACTGGTCGGCGCGATGAACCCCTGCCCCTGCGGATACTTCGGCGCGCCAAAACGCGAATGCCGGTGCACGCCGCTCCAAATCCGCAATTACCGCAATAAAATATCAGGCCCCCTGCTGGACCGCATTGACATCCATATTGAAGTTCCGTCGGTGAGTTATCATAAACTTTCTTCACTGAGCGCCGGACAACCTTCGGGGAAAATCCGCGGACGGATAAGCACCGCCCGTAATATTCAACACAACCGTTTCAAGGGACTCCCTTCGACGAGTTCGACAGGCTCACCGCAGGCAGGCTCAGGGCGGAGACGCAAAGTTCATTGCAACGCGACCATGCGCTCCAAAGACATGAGCAAATTCTGTCAGTTGAAAGAAGACGCGCAATCGCTTCTCAAAATGGCGATTAGTGAACTCAATTTCAGTGCCCCTCCTTCGTCCCGACACCCGCATGAGCGGCGTGATCGGGACTATGGAGGACAAGCTGCGCCTATGACCGAATTCTGAAAGCGTCACGGACTATCGCCGACCTGGCCAGCTCGGAACAAATTGAAAGCGAACATATCTCCGAAGCGATTCAATATAGAACTCTGGACAGGCAGTTCTGGATTTGACTCGCCTACGGTGGGTTAATCCGGCTTAACTCATGATGAAGGGCGAAGAAAGACGTTAAGTATTAAAGTTAGGTTTGGCCCTAGTTTTTCGCGAAAAGGATGATTACGGCGCTGTCCGTCAGTGTCATCTCGCCGAGGACGCCGCAACAGGACGACAGCGTGGCACTGGTCTCGGCGGAACGTCGCCACTCCGCCGTTGGCTCAAGGGCCTTTCTCATTTAATGATCCTGATGAGTTCTTCGCTCAAGGGCTTGCGGTCCCAGTCGTCGACAATGCTGAAGCGGTTGGCGTCGTATGGCGCGCTGAGGTAGTTCCAGGCAGCGTGCCCGATGCCGCGCGCGTCGCAGAGGGCGATCACGTCGCGGTAGTAGTTCTCGCGGCTCTTGATGTCGCAATGGCGGATGACACCGAACTCGCCGCAGTAGACCGGAACGCCGTGCTTTTCTTGAAAATCAAACACCGGCTGGAAGTTCCGATCGAGGTAGAGCCTGTCGACCCGGTCCAGGGACTGGTACTCTTTGCTGCCCCATTTGGAGAATTTCCGAAAGTCGAGGTAGGGCTCGGTTTCCGAGGGGTACTTCATGTAACGGTTGTAGGTGGCAAGGACGGGGGCAATGACGGCTCGCTGATGCGTGAACTCAAAGGGGTTGTAGCTGTGGAAGGAATAGACGACGTTGGCGTCGTCGAGCACTTCGAGTTCCTTGAACGTCGATGGGGAGCCGTAGCTGTTGCTGCCAATGACGATCTTGCGTCCGGGGTCGATTTTCCGGATGGCATCCACCGCGCGCCGCGCCAGGGCGTTCCACTTCGAGCCGTCGGGGACGTGGACTTCGTTCAGCAGCTCAAAGGCGAGGTTAACGCCTTCCGCCCGGTAGTGTTTTGCGGTTTCGCGCCAGAGCCATAGAAACCGCTCCTGCAACGCCGGGTCGTCCATCAGGCTGGAGTCCTCGGCGTATTCGCTACAGGAGCCCGCGGCCCTATGGAGGTCGAGCAGGACATTCAAATTATATTTCTTGCACCAGACGATGAAACGGTCAAGATATTTGAAACCCAGATCCTTCCTGAGAACCATAGGTTTCGTCTCATCCTCGAGGAAGATGTAGTCGAATGCGAGCCGGATGTGGTCGCAGCCCCAGGAGGCAATCTGCTGGACGTCCTTCTCCGAGATGTAGGTATCGAAGTGCTCGATGTCGCCGGTCGTCACGACCGTGCTCATCTCCGCCGTGATGAAGCGCAACCGCTTGAAGTTGGTGAGCCAGCCGCCGATTCCAATCCCGTGCATGTACCCGTCAAATTTATTCATTGTTGAAACCTCCGTTTTTTATGAGCCGATGGCATGAGTTCCGTCCCTTGGTTGTTTTAATTAGGATCGATAATGGTATTATTTATTATATCTGCTCCTCCTGATTGTTGCGACGGGTTTCGCCGTCACACTGTTTTTCCCGGATAATTTATCTCGGCATAGTCTCTCTCCGGATTTTACGACAACCGCACCGTTTTTTTTTTAATTCCGCCGCAGGCGGATCTGCTTGCGGCACGACATTTTCGAAATCGAATTTCATGCTCGACCGAAGACCTTTAGTGACCGGGTGGCGCTTTAGCCGTGGAGCCTCGAATCACCAATTCGGCCGCAACTTCCCGTCCAACCGGCGGGTCCGCCTGTCGGACTGATAACGCCCGCAGAAGTCGCACGGCTTGTTTGCCCATTTCATAGGCCGGCAAACGAACGGTGGTAAGCGGCGGCTCGTGCGCCACTGCGGCATAACTATCGTGGTAGCCTATGATTGAAATATCTCGCGGAATATATCGTCCGCATTCGCGAGCAGCATCCATGGCGCCAAGGGCTCGCAAATCGGTAGCGGCAACTATGCCGGTGACTTCTGGACATCGGGCCAGCAGGTCTTTGGTAGCCAAGTGACCGTCCGCAATATTACCACCGCATTCCAGCACCAGCGCCGAGTTCAAGGGGACCCCACCGAGTCGGAGCGCCCGTTCATAGCCATTGTATCGTTCTTGGAAGAATTTGTCGGTCAAGGGACCATTGAGCAATGCAATCCGCCGGTGTCCTTGATCCAAGAGATGAGCGACGGCAAGCGAAATGCCTTTCTCTCGATCCGTAAAAACCCGATTGATGTCCACTTCCTTTTTTGCACCATCCGCCACGACGTACGGAATGTCCATTGCTTTTAGGTGTTCAATTATGGCCTCATAGCCTGGATAGCCGAAGAAAATCACCCCCATGCAGCCTCCCGGTTTAAAATAGTCGAAGAAGTTGGAAACGCCCGCCGGTTGCCAAGAAGCTACGTCCGTCAAATGACAATGACAGTCCAGTTCATCTGCGCCCACAGTTACCCCTCGGAATAAATCATAGAATAGAAACCAACTGAAAGGATTGGAGGTGTTTTGCATGATTCCGCTGGCCGCCACGATCTCGATTTGCTTTCGCCTGCCAGAAAGGCCCGTTGCGTTCACAAAAGTTCCTTTGCCTCGGATGCGGTACAACAAGCCCCTGTCGAGCAATTCCCCCAATGCCTTTCGTATGGTCGCACGTTGTACGCCAAACAAGGTGCTCAATTCGCGTTCGGTGGGGATCGGCTGGTCGTGATCATTCGGCCCGCATTTGGCGTAGCTGAGTATGTTGGCGTGAAGAATTGCTGCGATTTGTCGGTAGATTGGAGACCGACTGCTTCTGTCGACCTTGCCACGTATTATTTCCAAAGAGTCCTTTTCTCTTTTTCTCATCAATCAATCATATATATACCTAATATGTAATTGATAAACCTAATATATACCACACACTACAGTTGTCAAGAGCGAAAACATAAAAATTTTATCGCAAATGGTAAAATATATAATGAGTTTTTGAAAAACAAATATTTAGAGATCTATCAAAAGCGCGGCATCAATCCTGGCTTTCCGCAAATGCTCGCCAAATGTCGTCGGATTTTCCGGATAATCATTGCGGAATATGGATTTTGGTATCGTCCACTCGATGTGATAGGTTTTTCTCAATAATGCAAAAGGCTAGCAGATAATTTGTCCTGAATGGATGCCCCTGCGGTTACTATGGCGATCGCAAGCGCGAATGCCGGTGCGCACCGCTTCAGATCCGCAATTACCGCAATAAATTCCGCCGCAGGCGGAATCCCTGGCCAACGCTCGCCCTGAAGTATGCGCTTCGCTTATTCATCCAGTCCGCGTGTCAATTTTTTTTCAGCCGATTTTTTGCGTCAGCTCCTCTAAAGAACAGTCAGTCAATTATTTCTTGATTTATTAGGTCGGTATGATTAAAAGTCTTTGCTAATAAGTGGCATTCGCAAAGACGATTATAATGGACTTGATTAAAAAAAAATATCTGTCGCCATTAGAATGTTTTTTTTTCGTTGTTTTATTTTTACATTCTGCCGGCACCCTATCTTCTGATAATTTCTCATCTCGTGAAGCAAATTTCACATCAGCGGAACAGCCGCCTGCACCCGAACTGCAGGTAAAAGCCTTTCGCACCTTAGGCACGGGCAAAGCGGACTCATCCACCGCCGCCATCAATCCTCCCGACGGCCTGGCATTCACCAGGAACGGCCTGCTTGTTGCCACGGATGCAATGAACCATAGGATTCAGATTTTCAATCCTTGCACCGGCAAACACCTTGGCCATGCCGGAGACTCAGGTCTTATCACCGGCTTGATCATAAATGTGATTTCATTGCCGGATGATGGATTGCTGGTCAGCGATGAAACCGCCAATCAGGCATATCGTTTTAAAAAAGCCACCGATGATAAAGTCGGATACCGGCTTTCCAGTATGCCACTCTTTAAGGAAGATGGTTTCATGATGCTAAATGGCCTGGCCTGCGATGCGAAGAAAAGGATTTATGTGGTTGACGGCCTAATGGGAGAAGTCCGCCGCTATCTTCTTCCGGATTTCAAGCCCGATCCCAATTGGAAATTCCTGGCATGGAGTCCTGACAAAAAACCGGTTCTCAACCGGTCCGAAGGCATTGCCATTGACGAAAAAACCGGGACATTGTTTGCGACAGACGAAAGGGAAGGAATAATTCATGCATTCAGTCTGGAGACAGGACAATGGCTGGGTAAAACCATCGGACGGCAAGCCGACGCGACCGGCAAACCGCTTGGACAATCCGTATTTCACAGGTCAGTCGAAGGGCTTGCGGTAATGGGCGACTATCTTCTTGCGGTTGATGAAGGTCAGGCAGATCCGGCCGTCAACCACCCGGGGCATCTGTTAGTTTTTTACTTGCGCAGTCCTGCATTGTACAAAACAGGCGCTGAAGAATGCCGGAAAAGGATGGAATCAGGCGTGGTAGATGGACTGGTGGGATGGTTTGGCTATTATCGTTCTCCTGACGGGGCGGCGGTTTTTCCCGGCGACGGGAACTCGGAGGCAATGGTCGCCGTGGCCGATCAGGGCGCATATCAGATTCTGGTTTATTTCTGGAAGGATGTGCTGGAGGCCCTGCAGAAGGCAAACAAGGAAAAATAAAAATACCGGCAATGCAAAAGTTATTTTTATTGATTAAAAATCTGCTTGAAAAATTTTACGGCAGTTTTAGCAGAGAGGAACTTATCCGCACCCTTCTCCTTGGAGCCGCGTTCGCAATTATTATTGGTACCTACTGGACGCTCCGTCCCCTGAAAGACGCGTTATTCAAGGCAATCGTGATAGGCGACGGCATCCATACGGATGCCTCGCCCCTGGCCTGGGCAAAAATCATTTCCGTCTGCGTACTGGTGCCGCTCGTCATTTTCTACAGCCATTTGGTGGACAGATATAAACGTCAATCCCTCTTTTATCTGATCGGCGGATTCGCAGTCTGCGGACTTCTTGTTTTCAGCTTTTTGTTCAGCCATCAGGTACTGGGACTGCATAATAAGGTTGCCCATCCCGGACGTCTGCTCGGCTGGTGCTGGTATGTTTTTGTGGAAGCCTACGGTTCCCTGCTGATCGCATTGTTCTGGGCATATGCGTCGGACGTGATTGACGCCCAGACTGCAAAACGATCTTTTCCGTTGATAGTCATGATCGGCCAGATCGGAGGCATCATCGGGCCGCAAACCACGGATCTGCCCGCCATAATTGGATTTGATACCTGCGCGCCGCTGGTGGCCGGATGCGCGATCAGTACTCTGGCGGTATTGATCGCAATCAGGCAGTTTTCGTCAAGACTGGCGCATCAGGGGATGGGGAATGCGGCAGGAACGGCAATCTGCCCCGAAATTAAGGCGCAGGAAAAAACAGGTTGTGTTGAAGGGCTTCGCCTCCTGTTCACTGATCGTTACCTGCTGGGAATATTTCTGGTGGTTGCAATCTATGAGATAATAGTCACCATTTTTGATTTTAATTTCAAGCGGCTTGTTTTCCAGAGCACTACCGGCGATAAAGCCACGGCATCCATGCTGGGGGATTACGGCACAGCCGTCAATCTGGTGTCGTTCCTGTGTCTCGCATTTGGAATCGGCAATGTCCAGCGCCGGCTGGGGATGAAAGCCGCCTTGTGCGCAATGCCTTTCATAATCGGGACCATGGTGGTCGGATTCAAAGTGGCTCATTCACTCGCGGTGCTTTTCTGGATCATGGTTGTCGGCAAAGCACTGAACTATGCGCTCAACTCTCCTTCTTTAAAACAGCTCTATATTCCCACCTCTCTGACCGCCAAGTATAAATCACAGGCGTGGATTGAAATGTTCGGGGCCAGAGGCGCCAAAGCAACCGGTTCCTTCATCAACACATTATTGAAAGTCTTCCAGGGCCGCGCAGGGGATCTCGCCGCTGGATTCGCAGTTTATGTTACTTTTGCCAGTATATTGTCAGGGGGTCTGCTGGTCGGCTGGTTTTTTGTGGCTCTTTTCCTCGCGCGGGAATATGACCATCGTGTAAATACATCAGATCGGAAAATGCTTTAAAAAGGCAGAACTTATAAAATTTAAATCAGTGTTGGAAAATATCTTCCTCAATGCCTCCCTCGCCTGATCTTAAGCGGACTAACACGTCGGCATAGCTGAAATCATTAACTCGGATATCGGAATCACTGCCAGTTCAGCGCTGTTCAAGTTCCATCCGCGTCCACCGTCGTTGGAATAGCCCACGTAGAGTTTACCCTTGTGTTCGACGGCATAAGGATAACTCAGCGCAGATCCCCTGACCGATTCACATGCCCCGCTACTTGGGAAAATGTCATCACGGATGCGGAAGATATTGCTGAAAAAAAATCTCGCCGGGACGACTGATAGCGATGGTCAACGGGTATCGCTGATTACTACCGCAATCGGAAGCGGTTGTGCCTATCAGGTAATGTTGGCCGGTACTGAGAACACCTGCATACGGTTTGGACGCCACCATGGGCAGGTTGCCAGGATGTGTCAGGTTCCAAGTGCGACCATAATCATTACTCACCGAAACCAATGCGATCGGACTCCCCCATCGTGCAACATTGATGATCCGTTTACCAGTGACGATCACTGTAGACTCGCCCCAGATGGGTCCGTACACGCACTTGTCATTCTGGATCACTACCAGACTCCAATTTGTCAGCTTGTCACCATGGCTGATGGCAACTGCCGGCAGGCCGGCAGGGGGCCACATTGTAGCCACGCATATACCCGCCATGATGTAATTGCCGTTGTCCATCTTCTGTGGCTCCTGCAACGGCCAAAAGCCCTTGTCAACAACCACGCCTTTGTTTTGCCACTTCTCCCCATTCTTATCCATCAAATAGGCCCGCGTGTGAACCCGCTGACAATTGTCGTAGAATGCGCCGTGGAAAGCCCACAACTTGTCTTCGTGTGCGAGGAACACCCCATGGCTGACGGCAAGGTTATCTTTGCCCGGATCGATCGTGAAAAGGTCACCCCAGCTTTTGCCGGAGTCTCTGCTTTTCCGGCCACGAGCCTCCTCGCCTGCCGTATTCTCGCGGCCTCTATTGTGACCGAAGGACGCCCACAGTTCATCATTATGCCACACAAGAGCAATACCGTGCAAAAAACTGTATCCATCAATATCAGGCTTGTGGCTTTTTATGATGTGAAAATTAACGTTTTTCAAAAGCGGAATTTCCGACGCCTTTGGTATCGGCTCAACTGGATTCCAAAGCGTATGTTCACTTTCCATGCCACGCAACAAATCTGACTTGATCATGATAAAACTCCCTTCTTTGCTATCGCGATGATTTAAAAGCCTATTTCTTCGCCCTGCTTTTCGGGATAATTTGAGCCTTGAACGTCATCTTCCCCACAACGCTTTGCACCAGCTGGTCCACTTCATCGGTCAGCGGCAGCATTGGCGGACGCACTTTGCCCGCCTTCCGGCCGCGTAATTCCATGCCGCGCTTGATCACCGCTATCCAGTCTGGCCGCTCGCCGTGGCGGCCCACAGTGACAAGGTCGACAAACGGCATGATCTCGTACCAGAGCTTGCGCGCCTCCACAAAGTTTCCATCGTCAATGCACAAGTGTACGATCTTAGACCAACGCGCCGGATCGAAATTGCCTGATCCAGATACCCAGCCGGTGGCCCCTAACGCAAATGCGCCAAGCGCGTTTTTATCGTGGCCATAAAAGATATGAATCTTGTCGCCCACGGTCATTTTGAGTCGCGCAAGCATATAAGGGTCCGAGTTGGCGTCCTTGATGTATTGGACGATGCCGTCATTAGCCAACCGGGTCAGCACGTCGAGCGTCAGGTCGATGCCGGTAACCGGCGGATTATTGTAGATCATGATAGGAACCGAGACGGCATTACGCACCGCCTTGAAGTGCGCATATATCTCCCGCATGGTATGAACCTGATACCAGGGCGAGATGATCAACAATCCATTATAGCCCATATTTTCGGCAAACTTGCAGCGCTCAATGGTGGCGGCCGTGGACATATCCGCTCCGCCGGCTAGCATGGGGATCCGACCGTTATTCTGTTCCTTGCAGATCTGCAACACACGTTCCCACTCCTCGCGCGTCAGGTTCATGAACTCGCCGGTGCTGCTTCCTGCGCTGAAACCGTCAATACCGTTAGCAATCATAAAGTCCACATGATCACGCAACGCTTGTTCGTGCAGTTTTCCTTCTTCATCGAAAGGCGTAATTAGCGGCGGGTATAGTCCACGGAATTTTTCCATTGCGATTCTCCTTTTTATGATTGCGTTTGTTGTCTGAAGCAAGAGCTTCAAATATCAATGGCGCCATGATCGGATTCCCGAATGATTATGACAAGTGATAAGTCGCAAAATCCGTAAAATTGCTTGTAAAGTCATACTTGCTTGCTTTATTTGTCATATATTAAGCAAGAAATTATGCGTGTAGCGGTGTTTTTCTTGTTTTTCTGGACATAATTAATGGCATCAGATAAAAACAGCTTATGACCGTAGAGCGCGAACAACAACTCAAGGACTTGAGCGAACTACGAACCCAGATTGAAGGATTTGGGGCACGCCGCGCGGCGGAACGCGCAAAGCTCGGAGCACCGTGCCAGATGCTCCATGCCGCCCTGATAAAATTAGAGGACGCGGCCAAACACGGCAACTATGATAATTTCCATCAAGCGGACTGGCGGCTGCACCGGCAAATCATGGAGATGGCAGACATATTAAGGCTCCCGGAAACCTGGCAGGCGATTGCCGATGAATATGAAGAGTTTAGCGTGACAACATTGCGTTCATGTTTTCCAGACATGAAAGCACTTGTGGACGATCACCGGTTACTGGTAAAATCTATCTGCGCCGGCGAGCCGGACATCGCCTATGACGCGGCGATAACGCATCTTGAGGGAGTATGGTACCGACTTGCACAAAGGCACAAGAAGTCGTTGACGGAAAAGGATCCTTTGCAGCGCGCCACGGCTTATTTGGCATTCCACTATACTCGGCCGATCCGACTTACCACTGTTGCTCGCGAAATTGCATTCATCAGCCCCGGTCATCTCTCCCGCCTTTTCCTAAAACGGTATGGGGTCAGCTTTACAAGGTACCTCCAAAACCTTCGTTTTGACAAAGCCGCTTTTTTGTTGCAGAGTACCCGTTTATCGGTCGGTCACATCGCCCAGCGAGTCGGATATCGCGATCTTTCCCAATTCGGCCAGCATTTCAAGTGCCGGTTCGGGGAAACGCCGCGCGCGTATCGGGGAAAAAAAACGAACGATGTTATGCGCCCCAGTATTCGTCTAAAAGCTGGTAAAAGGGGTAATCCTTCCTCGCCATGATGGCCATGGAAGGCATGCCGGGCTTACGATCGCATTCTCAAGGTTGCGCGCACCATCGCCGATCTGGCCGGCACCGAACAGATTCAATGCGAACATGTTTCTGAAGCCATTCAATATCGGACACTTGATAGACAATTCCGGATATAAGAATGAGCGCAGGCGCAAGCAGGGGGGCACCCATTCCTTATGCGTTTTGCCAGGCTTCCTGCAGTCTTCGAAAACCATCATCCACTGTCTCATCCGCTGTCCGACCGGGCCATGGCGTCATCTCCAGCAGGAGATTGCCGCGCTGTTCGCGACGGAGAAAGCCCGCTTCCAAAAGCAAACGAAGGATGATGGTCAGCTCCGGGACATCAATCTCGCCGCCGGGATATCCGATGGGCGGATGCGTGTCGCCATAGCGGGGATCCTCCTGGTTCCGGAACACGCAATTGCCCAGGTGCACGCGTCTCAAGTGAGGCGCCACGGTGCGAATCGCCTGCTCGAACGATTCGCCCATGAGCGGCAGATGCGCCACATCCAGTTCGATCTGCAGATTCCCGGTTTTCGGCCGAAGCGACTCAATGAGCGCGACGCACTCCGCGGTGGGACCATAGAGAAATCGTTTATCCACGGAGGTGTCGAAAGGCTCCAGGAGCGCGGTGATGCCGTGCGGCTTCAATTCCGCGCACAACCAGCGGCAGAAATCGGCAAACGCGCTCCGATGCGCCAGGGTGGCTTCCGATGGGGCGGGGCCTCCGGATGCAAAGACAAAACCGGTTGCGCCGATATCCACCGCTTGTCGTACCATATCTTTGACGATCATCCTGATTTGTGCCTGTTCATTCGGAAGCGGAGCGGCGCAAATCAGTTTCTTGAAAGGAAAGAGGTGCGTTGCGAATGCAATCTCGTGTTTCCCGGACGCCCAAATGGCTGTGATGAGCGTCGCCTGCCGCTCGGCGCCGTATGGAAGACAGCAGTCAAAGGTTTCGATGTCGGACCGCTGGACAAATTGCTGGAGCGTGTTCACATGCTCATCCGGGTCTTCCACGCTTCGTGGATAAAGCATGTGATGCACCAGTCCCAACCGCGCATATTTCCGGATATCGTCTTTCATGTCTCTCCACGTTTCTGTTTTTTATGTTCTTTTTGCCAAGACTTGCGCCGCTATTTTAATCCGCCAATAGTCAGCCCATACTTGCGTGACACTGCGACCGGTCAGCTTTAAGGTTTGTTCGTCAGCCATCTTATCATGCGAGATACGCCGGACTGCCTTGAGATAATGTCCATCGTTCAACTCAACATCCAGGATCACCGGCGGCTTCACGGTCAATGGTTCAACTGCGGGAGGATGACTGACACAGGCCATGGCCGATTCCCGGATACTCGGCGCGGTAACGGATAGTGGCAGACAGCGGCCGCTGGTTTCTCCCAGCGATTCTTTGACCGTAACCACGCGCGCACCGGGCAGCAGTGCTTCGGCCTCGGCCACGCCGGCCGAGTCTCCTGTCACCAGCAACACCGGTACGCCAAAATCGCCGGCAATAGCCGCCTCCATGCCGATCTCGCCCATGGATCGGCCGTTGAGCCGTAGGTCACGGATGTCCAGTTCATAGGAGTGATGTAGCAACCCACCTGGCGTGCCGAATTTTGAATGGAAGCCCAGCAGGATGATGCCGGCGAACGATGCGTCAAGCCCACCGGCCCAATCCACGCAGTATGGTGGTTTGCCGGCAATGAACACGACTTTATCCGGCAGCCATTCGGGATCAATATTGCGGCCATAGTAGTGTTCGTCGTAGATGACGATTTCGTCCGCACCGCCCCCAAGCAGGCCGGCCACGCAGGACAGCAGATCGGATTTGAACATCCGCAACCCGAAGGTGTATTCAGGTTTGCCGGGCTCGGCCTGTTCGTAGCTTACCACGCCGCTTACGCCTTCTATGTCACATCGGATCATGTATCGTTTGTTCATAATTGCCAATTCATCTTACGTAGTTTCTCAAGGGCTTCGGCCTGCTCCCGCATGACCTCGTCACGTTCCTCGGGGGAGCGACGGACATGGTAACGAGTTGCCTCGTCGGCGATTGCTGGATCGCCGGTTGCCAGGGCAACGATCAGGCGCTGGTGCCAGTCCAACGGTACTTTTTGAATCACGGTCGCGCCGATCCATGCAAGTTGCATAAAGCGTCGCGACCACACCTTGCGTAATTCCACGACCAGAACGGCCCGGCCAGTCAGGCGCGCCAGATTGAGATGAAACTCGGCATGCGCACGCATCCCGGCCTCGGAATGGGGATCACCCTCTTGCATGAGCTGGTCCAATCGAGCGGCACTGTCCCGCAGATCGGCCAAGGCGGTCGGTCCGAGTCGTCCAACCAAGATGCGTGCTATTTGGCTCTCGATCGCCTCGCGCAAAATCAAATCGTCCTCGATCTGGTCGATGGTCAGGGGCCGGACCCGCGCCCCAATATTTGGACTGTGCTCTACCAGTCCCTCGTGTTCGAGCCGATATAGGGCCTCGATCACCGGAATGGGGCTGATGTGCAGTTCGTTCGCCAGTGACCTACGTACAAGGCGTTGCCCAGGCCGCAAGACACCGCACTGAATCCGCTGACGTAGAATACGCGTTACCCGTTCATACTGAACTTCTCTACCATACCCATTAGTATTATCCATATTTATCTGTCTAAACATGTCATGTTTTAAATCCATGACGATAATTGTTCATGTTGATATATCATGATATATCAACAAAAGTCAAACATTTTTCCCACTTTTTTACAGTCAATGGTAAATTTTATCATCTATGCCTCCGCTACCTTCCCTCGACTCCGAGTTTATCACCGAATTCCCAGTAACCCGAAGTTTTCTAGCTAAATCCTTGAGCTGAAGTAAGAGACGGCATCAATACGGGCCGGTTCAACCGGGTCATCAGAAAGGATCCAGCGGTGTTTATTGGCCTTCCACGTGTCGGGATCAGTGGTTTTGTGGCCAAAGAAATGGACCGAGCTGGATTTAGCGAATTTTTTTGTGGCGGTGTAGCCCCAGCGATCCTGATAAGTGTACCATTCCCCGTCACGCGAGATGATTTTTTGCTCAAAACGGGGCGAGCAATCAAGGGACATACCGGCAATGTCAAAGTCAAAATAATCATCAAGATTTTGTCGCTGGAGAGGCCTTTCTATAATCCAATATATTCAGCTCCAAGTTTTCGGCGCCGTTGAATGAATTTTTCCTGATCTGGAAGGCAATGTCAATAAGACCCTCCGGAATCTTTCGCCTAGCCATGCCTGTCACGCTCTCAACATGGTTGAAGGCAATGGCACCAACGGTTTTTTTGCCGTCGGAGACGCTGAACCGGAGATGTTTTTTGCCGACAATGCGGGGTGAACCGGCAACCTTCACTCCGCGTGCGGCAAAAACCGGTTTTGGGTTGTTCTGTCCGAAAGGCGCCAGTTTTTCAAGCGCCTTGAAATTATCATCCGAAACATCATTGAGTTCTATCCAGGCATTGATCAATTGGATTGGCGCAAGATTTTTATCCTTCAGATCCCGCCCGGCCGCTTGATTGAAGAGCTGACAGAACTGTTCGTAATTATTTTCTTTTATTTCCATTCCGGCCGCCATTTCGTGTCCGCCCCAGGCAGCCAATACCGTCCGGCATTCATTCAATCCGTTGAGAATATTATACCCGTTGATACTGCGTCCCGATCCGCGCCCGGCGCCCTGCTCGTCAAATCCGATCACAATGACCGGACGGTTATACCTTGCCGCAAGCCGTGAAGCCACGATGCCGATAACGCCGACGTGCCACGAGCGCCGTCCGATCACGATACCGTAATGAACATCGGGTTTAAAATAATTGTCAATCTCCGCCGCCGCCTCTTTTAAAATCTGCGCCTCTATGGCCTGCCGGTCGCGGTTGGCCTTGTCAAGTTTCTGGGCAATGGCCTTGGCGCGATTTTCATCCTCGGTCAGAAAAAACTCCAATGCTATTTCCGCCGAATCAAGACGTCCGGCGGCATTAATCCGGGGGGCAATGCAAAAGGCAAGATGGTAGGTATCCAGACAACCTTTGAGCGAAGCAACTTCTTTCAGGGCGCGCCAAGCTGACAAGTCGGAAGAGTTTATGCGCGATAAGCCGTGACGGACAAAAATGCGGTTTTCATCAAGCAAGGGGACAATATCGGCCACGGTGCCCAATGCCACCAAGTCAAGATATTCCCTTAAATCAAAGTCGGTGCCGGCATATTTTTCTGTCATGCCGTGCTTAAGCAAGGCATGACAAAGCTTAAAGGCCACTCCCACCCCGGCCAGCATTTTAACGGAATCAGACTCACCAAGTTTCGGGTTGATTACCGCAACTGCCGTAGGCAAGGCGTTTCCAAGTTCATGGTGATCAGTAACGATCAAGTCAATGCCTTCTTTTTTAATAAATTCAGCCGCCTCAAGGGCGTTTATTCCGCAATCAACCGTAATCAGCAGGCTGGGTTTTGCCTGCCGAAAACTGCGCTGAAGCGCCGCAACGGTCAATCCATAGCCGTCTTCCTGTCTATCCGGCAGACAGGGAATGACGCAATGCGCCCCGAGCCGAAGAAGAATTTTTACAAGGAGAACCGTGCTGACGATGCCATCCACGTCGTAGTCGCCAAAAACCAGGATTTTTTCTTTCGCCGCGATAGCCTGCCATATCCGCCGGACGGCTTTATCCATCCGGGGAATAAGGAAGGGATCGGAAACATCCTTGAGTTTGGGATCCAGGAAACGCTCAACCGCCTCAATGTCGGCAAAACCATAGCCACTCAGGACATTTGCTAAAATTGAGGGCAGATTCAGTTTATCTGCCAATTGCCTGGCAAAGTCCGGATCAGCGGATTTCGTTTTCCATATCTTCAAGGTTGATGAACCTTACTTCTTCTCCCGCCGCAAAAGCATCATGACCGGCGTGGCAATGAAGACCGTGGAATAAGTTCCGGTGATAATGCCGATGAAAAAGAGCACCGCAAAGTTGTTGATTGCACCGCCACCAAACAACAACAGCATCAGCACCGCCAGGAAAACGGTGGTGGAAGTAAGAATCGTACGCGACAGAGTCTCGTTTATGCTGATATTACAGATTTCAAGGAACGATTTATTGATAAGCGACTTGCTCTTTTCACGGATACGGTCAAAGATGACAATCGTATCGTTGACCGAGAAACCGATAATGGTCAGGAGGGCGGCAATGATGGTCATGTCAATCTGCCGTCCCAGGAGGCAATAAACACCGGCGCTGACCAGGACGTCATGCACCAGCGCCACCACGGCGCCGACCGCATAGGCAAATTTAAAGCGCAGTGATATATAAACAATCATCCCGATCAGCGACCAGATAAGGGCATAAACCGCCCGCCGGGTCATTTCACTGCCGATTTGCGGGCCGATGGTGTCCTCGCTCAACACCTTGAACCCGGCCGCGCCAAAGGAGGATAGTAATGAATTTTTCGCCTTATCGCCCAGGCCGAACGGAACTCTGACCTGCAGCAATTCAACACCTTTACTCAACTCCTTCTGATATTGAATATGCGACTGGGAAATTCCGGCTGTATCAAGAACACTCCGGATTTTCTCAACTTCCTGTTTCTGGGTAAAATTGAAGGTTACCGAAGATCCGCCCGTGAAATCAGTCCCAAGCACGCTGCCCGGATCGGAAACTCCGCGCTTGATCGTATAAGCCCACGACAAACCAATCACCACCACCGAAATCAGGACGGCGATTTTTTTGAAACCGATAAAATCAATGTTCGTGGGCTTGATCAAGTTCATCATTTTCAAGGACGGCATGGAAGTATGTTTCACTATCTGGTTGAAGATCATCCGTGTGACGGTCAAAGCCGTGTACATGCTGACCATGATACCGGCGGTCAGCGTGATTCCAAATCCACGAATGGCGCCGGTTCCGAAAATGAAAAGAATTACCGCGGCCATGACCGTGGTAAGATTGGAATCAAGAATGGTGAGAAACGCCTTATGGTAACCGCCATCAATCGCCGCCGCCAGCCTTTTGCCGGAGTTCTGCTCCTCCCGGATACGCTCAAAAATAAGCACGTTGGCGTCAACCGCCATGCCGAGCGTTAAAGCTATACCGGCGATCCCCGGCATGGTCAAAACCGGCAAACCGATGTGAGCTCCGGACATACTCCCTGTAAATAGGCTCATGAACCCGGCCGTAATCATCATCGCCAAAGGCAGTAAAAGCATGTTAAACATCAGGCCGATACTGGCAACAACGCCTCCAAGCAGATAATAACCGGCCATAAAGACAACCACGATAATGGCGCTGTAGATTGAGGCGCGCGCGCCGCTTTCAATTGAATCTTTCCCAAGGGAAGGATCAACCATCCGCGACTCTATAATTTCAACCGGCGCCGGCAAGGATCCCGCGCGCAAGACAATTGACAAATCCTGCGCGTCTTTCAGGCTGAAATTGCCTTCAATGATTGCCTCGCCGCCGTAAATGGCCGTTTTAAGAAACGGCGCGGAATAAAGGGTGCCGTCCATGATAATCGCCAGGTAGCGGCGGCCTTCCGGACTGGGATTCTTCGCGCCACCGGGAGCATAATCGGCGGTAATGCGCGCGAACTTGCGCGAGCCCTTGGAATCAAATTTAAGGGTAACATACGGTTGGCCGAGCTGATCATATTCAACGCCGGCATTGCGGACAGTATCGCCTTTCAGTTCGTAACGCTGTTTGACAAAAAAAGGCGAATAGACCTTCTGGCCTTCCTCGGTAATTTCCTCAAGCATGAACCGGTAACCGGGCGGAGCCTGGAATTTTTCTATTTTTGCACGGAATTCGGCATTATACTGGTCATCCGGTATCGCCTTAATGTCGCGCTTGAAGGCCGAGCGACCACTCCGGCCTCGTCCGCTCATGTTCACGATTTTAAATCCTTCCGGCGCCAACCCCTTGTTGAACAATTCCTCAACGAACTTGTCATTGTTTTCATGCACCATGCTGAACTCAAGGAACGCGGCGCTTTGAATCAGCTTGACCGCCCGGGCCTGGTCCTCGTCCTTCAGACCCGGAATCTGGACGACAATGCGGTCGTCTTTCTCGGGATAAATCTGCGGCTCGGCCACGCCGAGGGCGTCAACACGATTGCGGATGATTTCAAGGGCCTGTTCCTGCGCGTGCTTGACTGTAACGGGAACCTTGCTCAAGATGTCTTTTTCCGCCAAATCCTTGTATTCCTCGCGCAACTGCTTTTCAATTTCAGCGCGGTTGATCTGGACGGTAAAACTCATACCACCCTTGAGATCAAGGCCCAGTTTGATTTTCTGCTTGGGCGGAATGACCAACGCCAGCGAAAAAGCCGTGAACACAATCAGCAATAACCATTTCCAAATAGCGTGTTTGTCCATTTCAGCATTACTCCTTTGTTGCCTGCCCAAGATCCTCGTCCTTCTGGATTACTCTTGTCACCGCGCCGCGCAAGACGTCTATTTTGGTATTGTCGGCAATTTTAACGGTAAAGACATTGTCTTTTATATTGGCGACAATCCCAATCAGCCCGCCGCCAAAAATAATTTTGTCGCCGGTTTTGATGCTGCTGATCAGATTACGGCGCTCTTTTTCCTTTCTTTGCTGGGGACGGATCAGCAGAAAATAAAATAGCGCCAGCATAATCACGACCCATCCGATCATCATATAAGGCGATTGCTGTCCTCCCTGGGATCCGGCTCCTCCGGGCATCCCGCCCATGCCGATCATTACGAGATTCAACGTTGTTTGCATTTAATTACCCTCCTATGTTTGTCTTTATTCACCAGCATTTAAGTCGCTTAGTTCACGGTTCAGAGTTCAGGGCTTACAGGAAAAAAGAAAGACTTATATTCTTTTTTTTTATTTCTTCAACCTTGAACGGTGAACCTTAAGTAACGTTTTTTCGCATATTATCCAACAACTGCCCAAACCTATTCTCCTCAATTGCAATCCTTATATCCGCCATGAACTTCATATAGCAATAAATGTTATGGATTGTCAGCAAAACAAATCCGAGAATTTCTTCCACGTTCAGCAAATGCCGCAGATAGGCGCGGGTAAAATTACGGCAGGCGTAACATCCGCACCCCTCTTCAATCGGCGCCATTTCATCCTTGTAGGCCGCCCTCTTCAACGGGTAACGGCCGTTCATGGTTACCGCCGCGCCGTTCCGCGCAAGCCTTGTCGGAATCACGCAATCAAACATATCAACTCCCATCGCCACCGCCTCGGCTATCTGGTTAAATTCGCCCACGCCCATCAGATAACGCGGTCGTTCATCCGGCAAAAACGGAACGCTGTCCTTAATGCCGGCAAGCAAAGCATCCTCCGGCTCACCCACGCTCACGCCGCCGACGGCAAACCCGTCAAAATTCATACCGCACAATTCTTCGGCGCAACGCTTGCGCAAATCCGGATATACGGCGCCCTGCACAATGCCAAACACCAGTTGGCCGTCGCCTTTCGGCTGCTTTGCACAAACGGATGCCCATCGTAATGTCCGATCAACCGCTTGGCAAGCGTAATTGTAGTCGCAGGGATATGGCGCACATTCATCCAGCACCATGGCCACGTCCGAGCCGAGCGCACGCTGGATGCCCATTGCCTCAGCGGGACCGAGGAAAAGACGGCGGCCATCCACGTGCGAATTAAATTCAACGCCCTCGTCAGTGATTTTACGGCTGGCGGCCAGGCTGAAAACCTGGAATCCGCCGCTGTCCGTGAGGATCGGCTTGGACCAGCCCATAAAGCGGTGTAGGCCACCGCATTTGGCAATCACCGGCACACCCGGCCGGTCATTCAGATGATAGGCGTTGCAGAGAATCATGCCGACCCCCAGTTCATCCAGATGGACGGGCGTCAGCGCCTTGACCGTTCCCTGCGTGCCGACCGGCATGAAGACGGGCGTCTCCACCGCTCCATGCGCGGTACACAAACGTCCCCGGCGAGCGGACGTTTGCGAATCATGCTTTAATATCTGGAAAGATTGCGACATTGATTGAATGATTTTTCTGGTGATTTAAAAATAATTTTGTAACTTTATAAACAATCGGGGCAATTGTCAAACAAGAGCGTTTATTTATGGCGGCCGGAAAATCACTTAACCTGAAAGTTCATCCCGCGGAAAACAGCGTTACTTTGATTGAATTTCTTTCCAATCGGCTTGGCGTCTCGCGCAACATGGCAAAGGGAATAATTGACCGGCGCTGCGTTTTCGTCAACGGCCGGCGCGTATGGATGGCGCGGCATGGCCTTAAAACCGGCGATAACATTACCGGATCCTTCAGCGCCGAAAAGCCGGTGGACATCAAAAGCGCAAATATCCTTTATGAAGACCGCGATTATCTGATTGTCAATAAACCCGCCGGCCTGCCCAGCAACGGCCCGAACAGCGTCGAACAATTACTCAACAAGCAACCCGGTAATGAATCGGCGGTGGCTTGCCACCGGCTGGACAAAGACACTTCCGGCTGCCTGATATTTGCAAAATCCACCAAAGCCAAGGAACGGATCATTGCGCTTTTTGCAAGAAACGAGATTACAAAGAAATATGAAGCCGTCATTCGCGGACGGTTGCCGAAAGAAACCATGACGATTACCGCGCCCATTGACGGACTGAAGGCCATTACCCATATCAGCCTGCTGGATGCTACGCCGTCGGCCAGCCACGCCTGCTACTCTGCGAAGTGGCAAAACCCCTTCGCTACAAAGCACATATCCGGCGTGGCAAGCCATATTTCAATTTCCATTGAAACCGGAAGAACCCATCAGATAAGGAAACATCTCGCTTCAATCGGTCACCCCGTTCTGGGCGACCAGCACTATGGCGTCGGTCGCGAAGTTCCGCACAGCGAAAGATTAATTGGACGCCAGGTGCTGCACGCCGCCGAAATTAAATTCACTCAACCTTTCTCAGGTTTGCCGGTTCACGCCAAGGCGCCCCTTCCGGACGACATGAAGGACTGCCTGCGGCAATACCGCCTGAAATGAAACATATCTTCTTTGTTCAACATCCGCGATACAAGGCGGCATAGGCAACGGGACTGAGCTGCCGGACACGCGTCTCAAGCCCGGCGATTTCCTCGCGCAACGGATCAACGCGTTCCGCGATATAACGCTCCACCCAGACCGGTGCCATCAGCCTTTCCAGCGCCTTCCGCAAATCATTTGAAGCGGCTTCCAGGTCTTTAATCTGCGTTTGCGTATCCTTCACGTATCTGACCATAAAAAAACACGGCCGCCGGCGGCTGTCCTGGGTTACCGTCACAATCAACTGGCGTAAAAACCTGATTCTCTGCCAGACATTATTCCGGGCCTCGCTCATTTTAGCCAAAGAATCCCTTGCTTTTCCGAAGTTGCGTCCTTCGCCTATCCGGTCAAGCTCCCGCCGGCAGGCCGCGATGCCGCCCCGGGGCGGTTTGCCGTCATACAGGATCACGCCGACATTAAAGGCCGAGTCAAGCGTGCCGTCAATGGGCTCATTCTGGAAAATACTGGTCGTGTAGCGGCTCCAGGCGGTGGCAATGACTCCAATAAAACCATGGCATCGGGCAACTTCCACCCAACCCAATGCGTTTGTCTCGCGGTTGGCAATGTTCGGCAAGTCAACGTCACCCCCGTCGGCGCCTTTGTATGCCGCACCGCCCCACATGGGAATACCGTGCCCGGCAAAGCGCGCAATCATCTCTTTGTTGCAATGTTTCTTCATGGCGTATGGATGCCCCTGATAACCCCAGACGACAAGGTCGGATTTATGCGCCAATCGTCGAAGGGCGGCCGAATCCCATTCGCGCATCATGTCGTGCCAAAGCATGGGCCGGATTTTACGCTTGCCAAGCTTGTCCAAGAGCGGCTCAACATGATGCAGATAAAGCGCTCCTTTTCCGTGCTTGGCAATGTATTTCTTCGTATCCGGATGCGTTCCAAACGTCATGGCCTCATCGCCTCCAAGATGAAAGCGCTTTACGTTTGGCATAAGAGTTAAAACATCGTCTATCATTTTTGAAACGAGTTCGCGGGCGCCCGGGGCAAGCGGGTTTAAGACCGATTCGTCATGGGGAATTTCACGTAAATGTTCATACTCGCAAAGACGCAACGGCGTCTCCATATGTCCGAGACATTGAACAAGGGGGATAATCTCCATTCCCAGATCATCCGCGGTTTTAACAAACTGCCGGACGGTGGCTGGGGAATATGCCGTTTCGCTCCGGAAACGCTCATCCACCGTCCACGGAAAAGAATCTTCCCATTCCACCAGGACCGAGTTGTAACGGGCGGCGGAAAACACCTTGAGCAGCTTTATCAGCCGTTCCGGCGTCGGCGGCGTCCCTTTCAAATCAAGATGAACGCACCGCTGACCGATCACGGCCTTGTCGGATTCAAACAATTTTACTGACGAATTCATTTTCCATCTCCTTCCTAATTACCCTTGTTTTTCGTGTTTCAACATGCGCAAAAGTTTCTTGCCCGTGGCGCGGGCCAAAGCCATATCCGGCAGGACCAGGTTGGGCAACCGTGAAAAAGGAATCATTTCCGCCGTCATTGGTCCATGATAACCGATTCGTTTCAGCGCTTTAAGCGCAGCCTCCCAGTTGAGATCGCCCCTCATTATGTCATCGCCAAAGCCATGTAATGTCCCACCGCAATCGTCGCGCGAAAAATTTTTCAAATGAACGGCAATGATCCGTTTGCCGAGGATTTCTATCCAATGCTCCGCAAACCCGTTAATCAGGCAATTGCCCATGTCAAAATATACCCCGACCCATTTGCTTTCAAACTGATCAACAAAAGTTTTCAGCGCAACCGGATCGGCCAAAAACCAGTTCCAGACATTTTCAAGACCGATTTTGACTCCGCATTCTTCAGCGAACGGTATAAGGGTGCGAATTGCATCGGTGGCGTAAACCCACGCTGTTTTATAAGAAACCGTCGGTTGGGCATTGTCCCACGGAACCGCCACGGCCCCCGGCACAATCAGCACTGTGCCCGCGCCAACCCATTTGGCCGCCCGAAGGTATTCCCTGCTGAACGCCAATGCTTCCTTGCGCGCTGATTTCAGGGGTGCGGTCAACGATTTATTCCAATAATTCCCCGACGCCACCGTTTCAATTTTCATACCCATCTTACGGGCGGCGGCACTGATTTCACGGCAGCGCTCAGCGCTGATTCCCGGGACAAATTCGCCGGCGCCAAAGCATAATTCCAGCCCTTCAAAACCGATGTTCTTGGCTTCCCGTAAAGCCTGCTCGATTGGTTTTTTCCCGTCAAATCCGCCGATAGTCCAGTAATTAATCTGTAAAATGTTTTTCATTTTCATGAAATCGCCTTTCACTTTTTAAATTGAATGCTTTTACCAGCGGCCGCCGACTTGATCTCAGTCTCAATGAGCTTGACGCTCAACATGGCCGATTCCGGGGAAACAATCCTGGATTTCTTGCCGGCGGCAATACAATCAACAAAGTGGACCAGTTCGCGTCCGTATCCATCTCCGGGTGGAACGACCACGATTTCTGGATCGCGCCCGGATTGATAAAGCGTCAGCTTGCCGTCGGCATGCAAAGCCAGGGATGCTTTTTCCATCGCAATTCGGAAGGTCATGGAAAATGGATATTTGTTCTCGTATCCCCATCCGCCCTCGGCGATGACAACATTCTTTTTGGCAAAATCATATGATGTCACGATATGCTCAAACCCGGAACGAGCCGAGCCGGAACCATGACTGCTAACGGCTTTTGGGCTGCCGAAAAGATAAAGAATGAAGTCGGCGTCGTGAATATGCAGATCTAATGCGGCGTTACCGCTCAACTTGGGATTCAACAGCCAGTTGTTCCAACTCCACGTCGGCTTCGGACTGATCCGTGAAAACACTGCCGAAAGAACCTTGCCATACCTGCCGCTGCGGATAATCGCCCGGGCAACTTCGTAAGCGGGCCAGAAACGGATGCAATGCCCGATAAAAAGCTGACGGCGCGCCTGACGGGAGGCGGAGACCATCTTGCGGGCGTCAGGCGAAGATAGCGCCATCGGCTTCTCACAAATGACATGCTTACCGGCCTTAAGCGCCTTGATGGTCCACTCGGCGTGGAGATAAGTAGGCAAAGTAATATCCACCACGTCAACTTCCGGATCGGCCAAGAGGCGGGAAGCCTCGCTATAGGTTTTTATACCGGTTAAATCCTTTTTTTGTCCGGCGCCGCTGATATTTCCGGCAACCCTGGAATCGTCCCGTAATTTATTGTCGTCACAATCGCATAATACCGTCACGCGCGCTTTTTCAACGCCCTTATAAGCGTTGAAATGACAATTGCCCATGAAACCCAGGCCGAGAATGCCGACTTTGATCGTCATATTTTCACCATCATCCTTTCAAAAATAATTATAGCTTGCTTTTTTAACTTTTCCTTCATCCTTAATATTCATTCCCGCTATTTAACGGCATGGATATCCACCTTCAGTTGGGCTGTCGCCATCAGGCCGTTTCTTCCGGTTCGGCGGACAGTAATGATGTACCGTCCGGGCCGCTCATAAGCATGCCAGCGCTGGCGATAGCCATCATGACGGTGTTCAGGATAGTTATCGCGAGAACATGAAACAGCGCGGGCGCCATCGCCAAAATCCCACTCCTCGACGCCGCCTTCGTTCTCCTTGTACCGTTTAAAAAACGTTCGCGCCGCGAATGCAATCGGCTGGCCGGCGTGCAGACCGCAGGCAGGATAGTAATTTACGCTCATGGTCGGCGGCGTGCGGGCGGGATCAAGGTCCTTGGGAAGGATCTGAACAACACAAAAGTCAACTTCGCTCCGCCCTCGGTCGTCGGTAACAACGAGCATCTCAGAATACATGCCCTCGCGTTGGTATATCCTGGTTACCACTGTTCCGCAGGTAATGCGGCCGTCCTGCCCGTTCCATTCGTACGAGACAATCTTTCCCCCGTCACAGATCGAGTTCGTTCCATCAAGCTCAACCGGTTCACCCGGCGCGGCAACCTGATGCGGCCGCGCGCAGGCTAATAGTTCTCCGGGATGCTCGTTCAGATATGCCTCAACGGCAAAACAATAGGCTTCAACCTGGCCGAACCGTCCACTAGGCATCATTTCGAATATTCCAAGGTGTAAGTGCGCCCACCCGCCGGACCCTCCTTCCTGCCCAAGGAATCCTAGAAACTGCCCGGGCACAATATCATCGCCGGGATGAAGATCAGGAGCAAACATATCTAAATGCGCATAACGGAAGAAACGTCCATCCTCGCCCTGGGCCTGGATACCATCAACATGTGGCGGATCCAACGGCCAATTTTCGCCTGCCGCAACATTCATACCCAGTGTGATAATCCTGGCAGGCGCAACGGACATGATTGGAACGGCGGCGTCAAAACCGCCAAAGTCGAGTCCATAATGATGATAGATCATAATACCAGGCGGATTGCCGTTTAATTCGCCGGCGTCTACATACACACGCTCGTTGCCCATTTGGGTCATTCCCGCAAACCAGGACTGTTTAACCGGATAAACCATCGGTTTTTCTCCAAACAACCTGGCTTCCGGGTCCCAGCAACGAATTCGCGCAGCTTTGTCAAGCGCATAGAATATACCGGGCTCTCCGGCATTGACGGAATCAGAAATACCCCGCGTTACCGGGCAATCCAACCGCACCCCGTTAACGACCACCGGCATCCGATAATGAGCAGAGACAATTTCTCGCCGCTCGCCGTCCACATCTAAAGTTACAACAGGCTTGCGGATAACGCCGCGCACGGAGTCACGCTGTTCGTGCAAGCCGATTAAACGGACTGTCTTGCGCCGGCCGTCCCGCAAAGGAAAAGAAGCCGACTCGCCGACTTCCAAATCGAAATTTGCATACGTTCGCTTGTGTCGAGTAGACATATAATAGTCCTTTCTCATTTTAAAGTGACAAATATGCTTGTTTTTGAGAAGCTATTATTGCTCTGGTAAAATACAATAGCAATGTGAAAACGGTCGTAAAGGGTGGACTTTTGTGATATTAAAGGGCAGTGAAAGAATTCATTCAGGAGACAGTAGTCAGAATGAAGAAGAAAGACGCAACGAACCGTGAACCCTGAACCTGAATAATTAGATTCATCCTTGAGCACTAATACAAAATTTCGAAGATGGGAACTGCATCATCCCGCCGCAAAACCGTTACCCAAACTTCCCTTTTGGGTTGAATACGCGGGGCATTATCAGTCCACGTCCGGATTTCAAAGCAACGTTTTCATAACAAACTTCATCCAGATTTTCTGGTGCGCGGCCGGCGAAGGAATTGTTGTCATCAATGGAAGCGAACGTTTTCTCCGCGCCGGTCAGGTGGCGCTTTATTTTCCAAAAATGGAGCATCGTTATTACTCCGATAAGAATTGGGATGTTTATTGGTGGACGATGCACGGCATGTTGGCTCCAAGCATCGTGGCCGCGTTCGGACTGAACGCTGATGTCTACGACGCAGGGCCACCGCCCATTGCCCTGTTCCGTCAACTGGCAGGGGCTTTGCGCAATCCGGCGCCATACGGCGAGGCGCAGGCCGTAAACATTGCGTTTCAACTGCTTGTCCGGGCCGGATTTTCCCATGTCAACGTTAGTCGCCGGACCGACGGCGATATTGCCGGCATAGTGGACTATATTAACGCAAACTGGAACCGGCCGACGTTAAACATAAAAAATCTTGCCGACACCATGAACATCAACCGGTCATCACTCTCGCGCCGTTTTCACAAAGCCCTTGGAATTTCGCCCAGTGAATACATTGCGCGACTGCGTATTCAAAACGCCATGTCAATGCTTAGCGGCACTCGAAAATCAGTGACGGATATTGCGTCCTCGTGCGGCTACCTGGACCGGCGTTATTTTGCACGGCTGCTGAAAAAACGACTTGGCTCCTCTCCAATGCGTTTTAGAAAAAAATCTTTCGCCGGTCGGTGAACTTCGGCATTACAAATGTTGAAGCAGTAAAAGTTTTGGAGAAAAATTATCTCTGACGGAAGACAATCCGGCCTCTGGTAAGATCGTAGGGGGAGATTTCCAGCGTGACTTTGTCGCCGACTGAAATCCTGATGAAATGTTTGCGCATCTTGCCGGAAATATGGGCAAGAATCTCGCTGCCGTTCTGCAGTTTGACGCGGTACATCGTCGCCGGCAACACTTTTGTTACCACGCCGTCCACGCGGATGGCATCTTCTTTTGACGTTTGAGTATTTTCCGCCATAATCCACTTCTTACCCGCATATTTCATGAGCAGATTACTGCTTATGAAATATGCGCTTCGGTTGCAATGACTTGCAGCCGAAGTTTCGACGCGGCGTATATTACGCCTTGCTCAAGATTAGCCTTTCGACGCGCCGGAAGGTAAATCCTGAGCAAGCCCAGTTTTACTGGGCGCGTCGAAGCCTTTCAGGCGGATATTTCACGTGAAATATCCGGGCTAATCAACAAGGACTGCAATAGTGCCAAGATTCTTATTGCAAGCAAGCTTTTTTTAGTCCATCTTCGGGAGATGGTTTCAGCTCGGCAATCTTCGTCATGACTAATTCCGCGGTTTTACTATATATTTCTTTTCTTTCCTCTCCGGAGCCCAATTGCCGGAATTCAGACGGAGTTATCGGGGAACCATAATGTACCGTTATTTTCGCGGGCTTTATCCATTTTGTGCCTTTTGGAAAAGCCGCGAAACTTCCCTCCACATAAACCGGCACCACCGGCACTTCCGCTTTCATGATCAGAAAGCCGATTCCCGCTTTGGGCGGCTGTAATTTCCCGTCCAATGTCCGCGTTCCTTCCGGAAAAAGGCAAAGAGCGCCACCAGCTTTCAAAACTGACAGGGCCGCCTTGAAGGCGGCAATATCGCCCCGGTTGCGGTCAATACACACAACGCCGACGTTACCGGCCCACCATGCTCCTATCCTGTTTTGAAACAAACTGTCACGGGCCAAAAAACGCACATAGCGTTGCGTCAGGCCGCAGCCCACAATCGGCGGATCCAAAAAGCTGGCATGATTGGAAGCAATAATCACTCCGCCCTGCGCCGGCATATTGTTACCGCCAAAGGCCTGAAAACGATTCCAGATTTTAAGTCCCAGCCAGAACCAGAACCGGGATAATTTGTAGACAAAAGGAATTTGTTCCATTTTAATTTGCGCTCGGGTTCATGGTTTAGAATTGTTTGCTACGGCGGACCGTTCCGCTCTTTTCTGTCATTCCCATGACCTTCCTTCGCCCACCGTAGCGGGCTTCGCGAAGGCGGGAAATGGGAATCCGGATATTTTTTTTCTGCCTGCCCGAGATCGGACAGGCCGCCTACTGACTTCCATTAATAATTTTAACGATCTGATTTACCACTTCATCTATAGTCATTTTCGTGGACTGAATCACGATTGCCCCGTGCGCGACTTTCAACGGCGCCATCGCGCGGGAAGAGTCAATGCCGTCACGTTTCAAAATTGAACGCAATATATCATCATAAGTTGTCATGCCTTTGCCATGACAAGTGTTTTTATTAACGCCGGCCGTCTCAAGATATCTGCGCCGGGCCCGTTCTTCGGGGGAGGCATCAAGATAAAACTTGAATGCAGCTTCCGGAAACACCGCCGTGCCGATATCCCTGCCCTCCATCACCAAGTTGCCGAACATCGGCATTTTTCGCAACTTATTGACAATCCATTCCCTTACAGCCGGCAGGGCGGCGATTTGACTGACATTATTGTTCACCGCTTCAGACCGCAATTCGACATCCGGCTCAAGGCCGTCAATCGAAAATTTTATCGCGTTGTCCCTGACCAGAAAATCCATGCGCATTTGCGTCAACGCCGCCGCAATAACGGCGCTGTCCGCCACATTGACTTTGCGGCCTAATAAATACCAGGTAATGCCGCGATAAAGCGAGCCGGAATCAACATGAATAAAATTAAGGCGTTGCGCAACCTTTTGGCTTACGGTTGATTTCCCGGACGCGGAAGGCCCGTCAATCGCAATGACTAATCCTGACATCGGCGCCGATGCTCCTTAAATGATCCCAAAATTGCGGATACGAAGTGGCCACACATTCAATATTCCGGATGGCGAGCGGCCCTCCGGCAAAAAGCGCCAGGATTGACATGGCCATGGCAATGCGATGATCGCCGTAACTTTCCACCGTCACGCCGCCGCGTACTTTTTTACCGCCATTAATAATCAGGCCGTCTTCCTTCTCTTCCAGCTCGATTCCGACAAGGCGCAAATTAGCAACCATGCAGGCAATCCTGTCCGATTCTTTCACGCGCAGTTCGCGCGCGCCGCTGATGACGGTTGCGCCTTCGGCCAACGCGCCCAATACGGCCACAAGCGGCAGTTCGTCAATGATGTTGGGAATTTCAGCGCCGCCAACCGACACTCCCCGCAGGCCGCCGCCGGCGACAGAAATTGTCCCGCAGGGTTCAAATGTTTTGCCGTCATTGTCCGGCCTGGTTGTAATATCCGCCCCCATTCTTCGCAGAACATCCAAAAACGCCGTCCGGCGCGCATTCAAACCAACCCCGTTAATGTCAATCCGACCCCCGGGTTTGACGCTCGCCGCAGCGAGCCAGAAGGCGGCGGAAGAAAAATCGCCGGGAACCTTCCAGTCAACAGGTTTTAACATCGGGCCGTTTACTCCAAATCCACGCACGCTTATTTTATTACCGTCAATTTCCATCGGAATCCCCATTTGCATGAAGACTTTTTCGGTATGGTCGCGGGTTTGCGCTTTTTCAATGACAGTTGTTACGCCTTCGGCAAAAAGAGCCGCGAAAAGAACGCATGATTTCACCTGCGCGGATGCAACCGGCATTTCATAATCAATCGCACACAGTTTTCCGCCGGTGATCCGGATTGGCGCACACCCCTTTTTGCCGGTCAGTTCCAGCTTGGCGCCCATTTTTTCAAGCGGCGCTTGAATCCGGCCCATGGGCCGGGATCGCAGGGATTCGTCGCCGGTAAGCTCGCTGGTCCAAGGCCTGCCGGCCAGAAGTCCGGCCATGAGCCGCATGCCCGTTCCCGAATTGCCCATATCCAAGGCATCGTCCGGCACATGCCATTTGCCGCCGGTAATCCGGATTTTGTCGTCATGAATTTCTATTGTTGCCCCCAGCGCGCCAAGCGCTTTCAACGTGCCGAGACAATCTTCGGCACGCAAATAGCCGCTGATGACGGAAGTTCCGGAGGCAAGGGCAGACATCATCGCCACGCGATGCGATATGCTTTTATCGCCGGGAACGACAATTGAACCGCCGATTTTTTTGCAATGATTGACAACTGCTTGATTCATATTTTCAGATTATTTTTTTCCTGTCATTCCCGCGAGAAGACTTCGCCTTCCATCCCGCCCTTTCCGCAAACATTGCCCTATGACGCCGTACCCATTTTTTCTCAAACCGGCCAGCAAATGCTTTAATTCCTTTTCAAACGCTTCCAATTCCTCCATCAAAAAACAGGCATTGTTTTCCAGGATATCGCGCCAGAGCTCCGGATCGCCTTCCGCCACCCTTGTCGTGTCCCTAAAACCTGTTCCGCAGAATTTGGCATCTTTTCCGGCGCGTTCCCGTCCTACGCAGGCGGCAAGCAATGCGGCAATAATATGCGGCAGATGGCTGGTACGGGCAATAATCCGGTCATGCTCCTGCGGCGAGACCACGACGATTTCAGCTCCCAATGCGCGCCAGAATTTACTCACAACTCGGAGGGCTTTTTTTGAAGTGCGCGGCGTGGGCGTAAGCGCCACGACCGCCCCGCGGTAAAGATCGACGCGGGCGGCCTCCAAGCCGTGATGTTCTGAGCCGGCAATCGGATGACTACCGACAAAATTGGCAGCCTTGCCTATTTTTCCTCTTTTTTCTATTGCAGAAACAATGCCGACTTTTGAACTGCCAACATCCGTGATGACAGTTTTATCCCGAACAAATGGTAGACACTGTTTTACCAAACCGGGAACAACGCCAACCGGCGCGCAGATCACCACTAAATCAGCGCTTTGAACCGCGTCTTCAACCCGGTCACAGGCAACATCAACAATATTTTTTTCCAGAGCCATTTTCCTGGTAACAGGGCGCCGGGCAAACCCGACAACGGTTTTGGTGATATTGCTTTTTTTCAGGGTCAAGCCGAGCGAAGCGCCCATCAGACCCAGCCCGATTATCGCCACCCGGTTAAACAATCTTTTTTTTAATTTCCGCATACCTGTCCTTTTTGTATAAACAGTATTCTAACGAATCTATTTGTCATTTCAACCAGCTTTTATATCATTTAGTAATTATTCAGGGAATAATTACTTCCAATGAATCAAAGACTACCGCCATGGATTAAAATTCGACTGAAAAGCGAAGGAAAACTCGCGTTTGTTCAAGCGGCACTGCAGGAGAATAGCCTGCATACGGTCTGCGAAAGCGCGCATTGTCCAAATAAGCAGGAATGTTTCCATCGCGGCACGGCCACCCTCATGATTCTGGGTAACGTCTGCACGCGCAACTGCAGTTTCTGCGCGGTGCAATCCGGCACGCCGGAAAAAGTTGATTGCGATGAACCGCGCCGCGCGGCCGAACTGGTAAAAAAACTCGGGCTGCGCCATGCCGTAATTACCAGCGTAACCCGCGATGACCTGCCCGACGGCGGCGCCTCTATTTTTGCCGAGACGGTTTTTGAAATAAGATCCGCAATGCAAAATCCTCGCCTCGGCGGAGCCCGGGAGACAACCGTGGAAGTTTTGACGCCGGACTTTAACGGTTCGGAAGCCGCTCTCACGGTTGTGCTGGATTCCGCCCCGGATGTTTTCAATCACAACATAGAGACAGTGGAGCGCCTACAAAAACAAATCCGTCCCCAGGCCAGCTACCTCCGTTCGCTGGCGGTATTAAAATACGCGGCCGCCAAGGGAAAGGCCAAAATCGTCAAATCAGGACTGATGGCCGGTCTGGGTGAAAGCGACGATGAAATTTATCAGGCACTGAACGATTTGCTGAAAGTCGGTTGCCGGCATTTGACTATCGGCCAATACCTTGCCCCTTCAAAACGGCATTGGCCGGTTCAGCGCTTTGTGCCGCCGGAATTGTTTGAAGAGTATCGCCGGCAGGCATTGGCCATGGGGTTTAAAGAAGTCGCGTCAGCCCCTCTCGTGCGCTCATCTTATCTGGCAGAAAGCTTCTTTAAAAAGGCAATGGCCACGGAAACACATTAAATTAAACCGCGACAAGAAAATCCTAGATTCCCGACCCAGGCTGCGCCGGAGACTTCTCCGAGGCGAATCAGGTCGGGAATGACAGCCTTATTACTTTGTGCTTTTCTTCCTTGTGTTTCTTGTGCATCTTTGTGGCAACTTTGTCCGCCATAGGCGGATCCGCCTGCGGCGGAAAATTATTATATTTTAACTAATAATGGAAAACAGTTATTTTTCATACCGTTTAGCGCAAGTTTTCAGCCGCTGGCTGCCGCGGAGGTTTTCGTATTGGATATCAATGCGCATTGCCGACCGGTTTTTTGCGAAGGATATTAAAGGACGCCTGGCGGTAATGTCAAACCTGGCTCATATTCTTCAGTCCCAAAATATTTCCGCCTCGGAGGAAACACTGAAGCAAATGACGCGCAAGACCTTTCATCTGTTCGGAAAATATCTTGTTGATTTCTTCAAATTTTCGCGCATGACCCGTGCAGAGGTTAAGCGACTTGTCAGCATTGAACATTTGGATTACCTTGAACAAGCCTGCCGCATGGACAGAGGCGTTATCCTCACCACCGCCCATCTCGGCAACTGGGAATTAGGCGGGGCGATCATGACCGCGCTTGGTTACCGATTGAACGTCGTTTTTTTGCCCCAGCGGCTTGATAGAATAAACAGACTTTTTGATAAACAGCGCAAAGAAAGAGGACTCAATTTGATACCGATCGGCCATGCCGCGCGCGGAGTTTTGCTGGCATTAAAAAGGAAGGAATGCGTGGTAATGCTGGCTGATCGTGATTTTACCGCTCACCATCATTCCTCCGTTTTTTTCGGCAAACAGGTCAAACTTTCCAGCGGTCCGTCGCGGATCGCCATCCGAACGAAGGCTCCGGTGGTGCCGGCCTTTGTCCTGCGCCAGAAGGACGACACCTTTATGCTCCGCTTTTATCCACCGATCACGATTGAAGACAGCACAACCGTGGAAGGCCTTGAGGCAAAAGTCGGCAAGGTCATGGAAGCGGAAATTGCCCATAACCCGTCGCAATGGTTTATTTTCGAAAACTTCTGGCAGAATAACAATCATGAACCAAAACATGACCGTTGAGCCGAAAGGCTGCGTAATAATTCCGGCTTATCTGGAAGAGCGCCGCATCCGCGGCGTTGTCCAAAATGTGCTTCAATACATTCAACCGGTTATAGTGATTGATGATGGTTCGCCGGACCAGACGTCCGCAGAGGCTTCGTCTGCGGGCGCAACCGTCATCAAACACGATCAAAACCTCGGTAAAGGTGCGGCGCTCAACACTGGCTTTGCTTATGCCATCAAACAGAAGTTTGATTATGTAATTACAATGGATGCCGATGGACAGCACTCACCGGCTGATATTCCAACATTCGTAGAGGCGTATGAGCGTACCGCCCGCCTGCATCGCTATGCGAAGCATTGCGGGCAGGGTGTATCGGCGTTGGTCGGCAACCGCATGGATGCCCCGACTGGAATGCCGTTGGTCCGAAAATTAACCAACATGTTCATGAGCTGGTATTTAAGCAAACAGATGGGACAGCACGTTCCCGACACTCAAAGCGGATTTAGGCTGTATGCCGCGCATGCCCTGCCCTTCCTGGCAACGCAATCCACCAGATACGCCGCTGAATCAGAAACTCTTTTGCGCCTTGCTGTAAAAAAAATAAAAATAAACAGCGTGCCGATAACGGTTATTTACCGCGATGAAAAGAGCAAAATCCGCCCGTTTCGGGATACAATCCGCTTCTTCAGGATGGTCAGACGATTCAGGAAGGAAAATAACGGATACTGCGATAATTAAAGCTCAACATCTTCGTCCGTCTCCGGCTCGTCTTCCGCCGGTTCTTTCGCGGGTTTTTTAAGGGCATTATCTTCAAAGCCGGCCTGTTTCAAGAGATACTCCTGCCACTCATAGAAAACCGTCTCGGCTCTTTTGCGTTTGATAAACATGCCCAGATCATTTCTGATAGCCTGAAAAACCGCATTGTCGGCGCTTTTGCGCGACTTAATCCAGGCAATCGCCGCTCCATCTTTCAAAGGAATTACACCCGTCAATTCACCGGGGTTAAAAGCCATAATATTTTTTGTTAACGCATAGGCAAGATCTTCATCGTCAACCGGAAAGCCTGACTTGGCGGAGAATGGCTCGGTTGTAACAACTTCAACGCCAAAAGGCTTAAGCGCCTCGCCCAAGGATTTACCGTTTTTAATCGCCGCGGATGCCGTGTCATGAAGATAGCGCGCCACGTCGTTCAGGTTGTCTTCCACTGCCTGATCCACAGCCGCGGCATACGCCTCCTTTTTCACTTCTTCAAACGATGGAATTCTTGCATCATTTCGTTTGTCAAAGGCGACAATGTAATAAGCATTTGAACCCCTGATCGGGTGGCTGAAATAATCGTCCGCCGTCGGACGGAGGCTGAACGCCGCCTGGTTGAAATCAGGACCGACATCCAACAATCCGGGAACCGCGCTTTTCAGGGAAAAGAATTCCGAAGTCCGCACTGCGGCACCGGCGGCCAAAGCCGCGGCTTCAAATGAGGGCGCATTGCCGGAGCGATCCGGAGCGAGTGAAACTTCAAAATCAAGGGCCTTGTCGCTTGCCGCATTTACGGCATTATCATAAGCCAGTTGGGCGCGGATTTCATCTTCCACGTCATCAAAAGGCATCGGGTTCGACCACCCATTCGTTGTTTTGACTGAAAATCGCTCAATATTTTCATCATAACAAGCACGCAATGCCTCTTCCGACAAACCGTCTTCATCAAGAAAACGGCTGAAAGGAAAAACCGCGTATTTTACGCGCGCCATTTCCGGTATTTTAAAATTTTCGCGGTGAGCTGTAAAATATTTTTGCGCCTCAGCATCGGTTATCTTTATTTTATGGCGCAGATCATCGGCACTGACCACAACATAACTGACCACAAAGGTGTCATACACCAGGGAAAATGCCTGGGCAATCTCAAGCGGCGCCACCCATACGGACTGGGCCACAAGCATCCGGGCTTTGTTTATCAGCAGTTCCTCGCGCACCTGTCCCTCAAATTGCGCCTCGGATGCGCCAAGCTTGGCCAGGAATGTCTGGACAAAAGCCTGATATCGTTCCCGGCTGAACTGGCCGTTTTCAACAAAAAACGGTTGCTGTTCAATTGTGCCGGCCACCTCATCGGCTGTCACGGTCAACTTAAGTTCGTCCACCTTGCGGAGCACAACCATCCGCCGCCATGCAAGTTTTCGCATCAACTCATTCAGTTTATCGGTTATTTTTAACGGTTGGCCGAACATCAATGACATTGAAAGGTAGGTGTTGAAATATTCCTTGCGGAATTGATCGGCCGATACCGGCTTGCCGTAAAGTTTGCCGGCCGCTTCTTCCGGAGATTGGCGTCCGCCGGTCTGGGTCCCCCAAGCCACAAACGAAATCACGACAATAAACGCAAAAAAACCCCATAATATTCTGTTGCGGATAAGTTTATTAAATTTGGAAATAAACATCATAAGCAAAACCTTTCAAATTAATTCGGAAGGAAATGTAATGAAAACAGACAGGCAGGTCAATGAAGAAAAGCCGAAATAATAATATTTACGCGCATGTCCGGACTGCTTCTATTCAACTCTTAATTTTAAACCACCGAATATTACTTACACAGTCCTCATAGCACCAGAAAGCGACAAAGATAGTTCCATCCAGAAGGCGGGTAATGGATGGCGCGCCGAACCGCAGAACATTAAAATTATGGGTCATGTTTGCGGTTTCCGCTGTCAGCCCCTGCGCCTGCTGACCCCAGAGAGGCAATTCCGCTTCGTTGATCCAGCGGTTGCCCATAAGAGAAGATATATTTACCCAGAGCCCCGGTTTATCCATTCTCCGATAAACACAGAGAATCCGGCCGTCTTCAAGAAGATGCGGCGTAAGCGTCTGGCCATACAGTCCCGTGGACATCGGAGCGCTCCAACTTTTACCGCCATCCGTGCTTAACGCGTACTGGTTAGGACGATCCTTCTTGGCAACGTCGTCGTATGCCCAGGCCACGGCCAACAGTCGTCCATCCGGCAATTCGGTAATCTTTGATTCCCAGAAAAATACCTTGCCGGCCGGCTCTTTCATTACCTCCATGTAATCAGGCCATGTCCTGCCGCGATCATGCGATACAAAGGCGATCATCTTGATTCCGTTCGGGCAATAACCATCCCAGCCGTGCCACGTTTCCGTGGGCAGAATCCATCGCCCATCCTTGAGGGGAATGATGGGACAACAAATTTCAAACGACGGCCCGACCAATGGCGGTTGAAAAAGTTTTGGCGTGCTCCATGTCCGGCCGAAATCCAAAGTCCGGGAAAGTAATAATTCGGTGGGCACAAAGCCGAGAGTCTCCTGGCTGGCAAGTCCTTCATCCGGATGACCGGAGCGATCATGGCGCATTATAAAGGCAACGACTTCTCCGTCCGGCAGAGGCGTAATGCGCGCGGCATCGGAAGTCAAGCGATCCGGTGTGCCGGGATAAATCACTCCTTCCAAAGTCCAAGTTTCGCCAGAGTCGGTTGAGCGGCAGACATAGGTTCGAATGTTTGCCGCCTCAAAAGCCTCTCCCAGAACAATAGTAGCCAGCATTTCGCCGTTTGCCATCAATGCCACGGAAGGAAAATAGGCGTGGATACTGCGGACATGCGGCTTCGGATTGCGGTAAATCAGACCTGTCTTTAAACATTTAATCCCTGACATTGCTTCCTCCCATCAGATTAAATACCGATTAATTTATAAACCACCTTGTTTCAAAACGACCCTGAGCGCGGCTGAATTCATGCGTATATGGGTTATGTATCAATTGATGGACAATTCCGTCCGTGCGCGGCAGTATCCAGCCGCAGTTCCAATTGCCGCTCTTGTATTTAAGAGGAATAGACGGTGAAACGCGCACCAGGGGCTGAGATTCTCCCCCTAAAAAACCTGACTCCTCATGGTTGTAAATTGAATGCAATTCAACAAATACCTCATGTAAAACAGGTACCTCGCCAGGAACAGAAAGATTAACACAAAGATTTTTGACCCCGACCTTGATGCTCGCTCCCGCCCGAAAAGCCTCACGGAGTTCAAGAAGGGAACCGCGGACAACTTCGCCGTGCGCGTCGTGCGCCAACACCTCGCGCCAGGTGTCGCTCACCCACCACGCATACTCGCCAAAATCGTATGTAAAATTCTCGCTCGGACAGGGAGATACTGTGTCCCAGGCGTCAATCACTTTATATTTCTTCACAAAATCAGGCGCCGGTTTCGCTTTCCCAACGCTACCGTCCAAAAAAAGACGAGCGATGCCGTTTTGACAATTCGCGTTGTTCAGAAAGAATGAGAGCGACGAAGCGTTGCCAAAGCCCAAGGAAGCGTTCGCAGGGTAACGGGTTGTCTGAATTCCTGCGACATGCCTGCCTTCCAGCAAATATACTGTTGAAAAGCACATCAACTCCTGAACAAGCCCCTCGCGGGAATCGGGCACACTCATGTGTTCACCATAGTCAAATATTGTATAGCCCTTAAGATCGGCCCCGCGCGCCACGGCATCGGCAAGAGCACGCATGCTTCCCGCAACAACTTCACGCTTTTCATTTTCTCTCAACAAACATGTCCAGTTATTCATTTAAGCACCGCTTTTATTTTTCAATGTCAATTTCACCGGCATCCCATGGGTTTATGCTACATTTTCCCGTTGCGATCCAGTATTTTTTTTTGCCGGAAATTGACCCAAACTTTCTGCTGGCCTTGGAACCAGCGGAGGAGAATATCGCCTGGTGTTGAACTGTCCCCCGCTGTTCTTTCAACAAAGCCGATGTCCTTTCCAAGAATTACGCGGCGGGCTAGTGCGGCGCGCGCAAGGTCATTTGTCTTGATATGAATATCAGTAACGGATGGCAGGATGGCGATGGTGTCCCAAGTCTGTTTGCCGAAATCCAGGCTCCAATTCAACACCCAATCATAGGAACGTATATAATGTTCATCATCGCTTGCCTGGACTTCGGCCGGGACCGCAACTACCACAAGATTGGGTTTCATATTGCGGATACCCTTTGCCCATTTTTCAATATCACCAATCGATGTTCCTGTTACAGGCCATGAGATCATGTTTATCACGGCATCCGGATAAAGCTTACGCAGAAATTCTGGGATTATGCGATCATATGGCGGAATCGCAATTACACTGAGAGGTTGTTTGGCGGCCAGCCGGTCAAAAATAAAGGGCAGAGAGGGCGAATAGGGCTGCACATCGTTCAGCTTGACGCGTTTGCCGGAAATGGATTCGGCAATAACCTCGGCAAACAGCTTGTGACCGTTCATGTTGGGATGAATAGTATCGCTCATCAGGAATTTCCACTCAAGAGCGTTCGCAGCACGGACATTTTCGAAAGCGCGATAACAGTCGGCCAGCGGGACAGACATATCTTTGGCTACATTGCGGACGGTTTCGGCGCAAGCCGCCAATTTTGCTACGGGTCGGTTGGGATCCTCGGCATAGATGGAATTTGGAGTGCACAGCACAACTTCGGCGTCGATTTCGCGAACGCGCCGCACCATGGATTTCAAAGAATTGCTGAACACGTTTGCAGGCATGCGGGCGCAATCATTCATTCCAAACATAATCACCACCAGATTGGGCTTTTGGGATAAAACATCCCGGTCAATGCGGGCCAAGCCCGCGGAAGTATCATTTCCGCTTACTCCGGCGTTGATCATTTCTGTTTTTGCGTCAGGATAAATATTTTTTAATGCGAGCTCGAGCATGTCACAATATGCGCGGCGACCGCCAGTATGGTAATAGACCCCCGTGATGCTGTCACCAAAACAAACAATGCGGACAATTTCCTTGCCAGCCGATAACTTTCCAACTGTATTAGTCAACATGATATCCTCCCCGGCAAATAAAAAATTTATTCTGCAAAAAAAACCTACCAGAAATAATAATCCCAATTTGTTATATTTTCCCATAACCAGTGTCCTCCCGTCTTGGCGTTTCTCAAGGTAACCTCGCTTCGTCCTGAAGTTAAGCGACCCCAGGCTACGCCGGCCGTCGTCGCGCCGTAGCGGCGCTTTGCCGTGCCGCGACCCAGGCTACGCCGGAGGCGGCTTCGCCGAGGCGAGAGGCGGAAGGCTGCGCCGAGGCGAGAGTGCATGCTTCAAGACTTCGCTCGGGCACAGGTAGGCAATTTTTCATCCCATGAATAGTTACAAAAAGCTTGCATATTTATAAAACATTACTATTTTGATGTCAATCCATGAATCAAAAACATTTTTATGTAACGACGCCGATTTATTACGTCAACGGCCTGCCGCACATCGGGCATGCCTACACCACCATTTTGGCGGACGTTCTGGCCCGTTGTCACCGTCAGCGTGGCCAGCCAGTTTTCTTTCTGACCGGCACGGATGAACACGGCGAGAAAGTCCAGCGCGCCGCTGAAAAAGCTCTCATCACCCCCCAGCAACAGGCCGACCGGACAGTTGTCCGGTTTCAACAAATGTGGAAAAAGCTCAACATTACAAACAACGATTTTATCCGCACCACCGAAGAAAGGCATATCCGCGTTGTCCAGAAGGCGCTCCAACAGCTATATGACCAGGGCGAAATATACAAAGCCGAATATGACGGCTGGTACTGCGTGACATGCGAGCGGTTTTACCCAAAAAGGGATATTGAAAAGGCGCAATGCGCCAACGCCGAATGCGGACGCCCTCTTGAGCCAATTGCCGAATCAAATTACTTCTTTAAAATGAGCGCTTACCAGGAGTGGCTTATTAAATATATCCAGGAACACCCGAAATTCATCCAACCCGATTACCGCCGCAATGAAACGCTCGGCTTTCTCCGCAAACCGTTGAACGATCTTTGCATTTCAAGGCCGAAAAGCCGGTTTTCCTGGGGCATTCCCCTGCCCTTTGACCCTAATTTTGTCGCTTACGTCTGGTTTGATGCCCTCCTGAACTACGTCAGTGCCGTGGGTTGTTTTGAGAACGAGGCCAATTTCAGAAAATGGTGGCCGGTTTCCTACCATCTCATCGCCAAGGATATTCTCATAAATCATACTGTCTACTGGCCGACCATGCTCAAAGCCCTGAAAATGGAAATGCCCGAAACAATTTTTACCCACGGATGGTGGCTGACCGGCGAAACCAAAATGAGCAAATCTCTGGGCAATGTTGTTGACCCGCTCGCAGTTGCGGAACACTACGGCGTTGATGCTTTCCGTTATTTCTTAATGGCGGAAATGGTATTGGGACAGGACTGCAATTTTTCCGAAGAAGCATTTATTCGCCGTTATAATGCCGACCTCGCCAACGATCTCGGCAACCTGCTCAGCCGCGTCTTGAAACCGATCAAAGTTCATTTTGACGGCAAAATCCCGGCTCCAACAGGCGAAGGACAAGAAGAAATTAAATTGCGGGAAGCCGTTTTGTCAGCCGCCAAGACTTTTGTAGAAAGCATTGACAACATGCGCATTGATCTGGGTTTGGCCGCCGTAATCGGCGCCGTGCGCGAATGCAATCGCTACCTTGAAATCAAACAGCCATGGACGCTTGCAAAACAACTGCTTGACAAGCAGACGGACAAAGGCCCACTGCAAACCGTTCTTTATTATGCCTGCGAAACACTGCGGATTGTAAGTTCCCTACTCGTGCCGGTCATGCCCGAAAAAATGCGCGAACTGCGTGCAACCCTTGGCTTGCCGGAAACTGATAAAATAAATGACGACCCAGGCTCCGCCGAGACGAGTATTTCAGCTTGGGGGAAAACACGCTCTGGCACGACCGTCGGCGAAATGACGTCCCTCTTCCCCAGGATCATCTCTGAAACAAAAGATAATCTCAAACCTTCCAAACCTCAAAGCTGTCCTGAGGCAAAAGGAAACGACCAAATTGACTATGCCGACTTCGCCAAAATTCAATTGCGCACGGCTAAAATTTCAGGGGCCGAAAAAGTTGAAGGTACCGACAAACTGCTCCGCCTGCAGATTGATCTTGGGGTGGAGAAGCGCCAAATTGTGGCGGGAATAGCCCAGCATTACAAACCGGAAGATTTAATCGGCAAAACAGTCGTGGTAGTTGCCAATTTGAAACCGGCAAAAATCCGCGGGGTTGAATCCAACGGCATGCTTTTGGCCGCCTCGCATGACGGCAACTTGCGGGTGCTGGCCGTGGACGGTGAAATGCCGCCCGGCGCCGTGGTGAAATAAAATTAGCTACAAAAAGGCACAAAATTCACAAGTTAACTTCAAAGCGTCTCTCGTCCGCTCTCTTTCTGTCATTCCCGCGAAAGCGGGAATCCAAGAAAGAATTATCTGAATCTGGATTCCCGATCAGGTCGGGAATGACAGCCTTCTTACTTTGTGTTTCTTGTGCATCTTTGTGGCAACTTTTAAATTCCTATATGTAATCTCATGCCTGATCATTCTCATCCGGAAACAATCATCCTTAAACCGGGAAACCAGCAAGAGACAATTGATCTTGAAAATGTGTTTAACCGGCCAAAACCGGTTAAGCTTGAAGTTGACCTTGGCTGCGGCAAGGGCCGTTTTTTAATTGCCCGGGCGCTTTCCCGCAAGGAAACCTGTTTTATCGGAATTGACCGCCGGCAAATGCGGGTTTTAAAGGTGGAGCGCGCGGCGCTCCGGATGAAACTGGAAAACATTCGCCTTTTATGCGCGGAAAATTTTTCCGCGATTGAAAACTATATTCCGACTGAGAGCGTTTCCGTCTATTACCTTTTTTTCCCCGACCCGTGGCCCAAGCGCCGCCATCACCGCCGGCGCCTGTTTGACGCCGATTTCGTGAACGCAATCCAGCGGACTTTATGCGCGAACGGGAAAATCCATATTACCACCGACCATTTGGATTATTTTTCAACCATCAGGAACATTTTAGCCGCTGACCGCCGCTTTGCCGAAAGCGAGCCGTTTATTCCCACCGAGACTGAACGGACCAATTTTGAGCTTGTTTTTATGGGTCAAAACAAGCCGATTGGCCGCTGTTCCTTCATGAAGACAAGCCCTCAAGTTTAGTCGTTTTTTTCACTAAATAAGTGTTGTCTTTTTGACTGGTTTCTGTAGAATAAGTCAAACCGTTTATGTGGGTGAAAAGGTTTATGGCAAAAGCAAGAAATAAAGAAAACAAAGCGGACAAATCTACTGAAAACAGCAAGCCGGAAATGCCTGCTTCGGACGGCAAAGACGAGGCCCTGAACGCCATAAAACCGGAACAAAGTCAGATTGTCCGGGAGGAAGTTCAGCCAGAACCGGTATCGGCAGAAGCTGCCGCCGCCCAGCAGAAACAGGCCGCAAAAAAATACGACGCCACCACCATTACCGTTCTTGAGGGCATGGAAGCCGTCCGCCTGCGTCCAGCCATGTATATCGGCGACACTTCCGTGCGCGGTTTGCATCACTGCGTCTTTGAAGTTGTGGACAACAGCATTGACGAGGCGCTGGCCGGTTTCTGCACCGCCATCCAGGTCCAGATCAATTCCGACGGTTCCGTGACGGTCAACGACAACGGACGCGGAATCCCGGTTGACATGCACGCCACCGAAAAGAAACCGGCGTTGGAAGTCGTCCTGACGACCCTCCACGCCGGCGGCAAATTTGACCATCGTTCCTATAAAGTCTCCGGCGGACTTCACGGCGTGGGCGTATCGTGCGTCAACGCGCTCAGTGAGTGGCTGGAAGTTGAAGTGCGCCGCGACGGCACGGTTTATCATCAACGTTACGAAAAGGGCGTAACGGCATCGCCCCTTGAAAAAATCGGCAAGACAAAAGGCACCGGCACTAAAGTTACATTTTTCCCAGATGCTTCAATTTTTTCCACGATGAAATTTGAGTGGGATATCCTGGCAAACCGCCTGCGCGAGCTGGCCTTCCTGAACAAAGGTATTGAAATCCGGTTTTTGCAGGAAGAACCCCAGCGCGAGGAAATTTTCAAGTTCAAAGGCGGCATTCTGGAATTCGTTGAGCATTTGAACCGCAACAAGAACCCGATTCATCCCAAGGTAATCTATTTCGCCAGCGAGAAAGAAAATGTTGTGGTAGAAATCGCTTTTCAATACACGGAAGCTTTCAACGAGAATATCTGCTGTTACGTCAATAATATAAATACGATTGAAGGCGGAACGCATTTGAGCGGCTTCCGCTCGGCGCTGACCCGCAGCATCAACAATTACGCCAAGTCCAATAAAATAGCCAAAGACGATGCTGAAACCATGTCCGGCGACGACGTCCGCGAGGGGTTGACCGCCGTCATCAGCATTAAGCTGGCCAGCCCCCAGTTTGAAGGCCAGACCAAAACCAAGCTGGGCAACAGCGAAGTTCAGGGTATCGTTGAATCGGTGGTCAACGACCAGCTTTCCATGTTCATGGAAGAACACCCTTCCATCGCGCGCCGCATTGTGGAAAAAGGCATGCTTGCCGCCCGCGCCCGTGATGCCGCCCGCAAGGCGCGGGATTTGACCCGCCGGAAAGGCGCGCTGGACAACGCTTCCCTGCCGGGCAAACTAGCCGACTGTTCGGAAACCGATCCCGCCCTCTGTGAAATTTACCTCGTTGAGGGCGACAGCGCCGGCGGCTCGGCTAAACAGGGCCGCAACCGCGAGTTCCAGGCCATTTTGCCACTGCGCGGCAAGGTGCTCAACGTTGAAAAAGCGCGCATAGACAAAATTCTAAACAACAACGAAATCCGCACGTTGATTACCGCGATCGGCGCCGGAATTGGGAAAGACGAGTTTGATATCGCAAAAGCCCGTTATCACAAAATTATTATTATGACCGATGCCGACGTAGATGGCGCCCATATCCGCACTCTTTTGCTCACTTTCTTCTACCGCCAAATGCCCCAGCTGATTGAATCCGGCTATATTTTTCTTGCCCAGCCACCGCTTTATAAGATCACCTGGAAAAAGAAGGACGAATATATTGATTCAGACGCCAAACTGACCAGGAAACTGCTTGAGCTTGGTTCCGAAGATTTAAAACTTGAGGCGCTGAACACCCAAAAGACTTATTCCGGCAATGAACTCCTGAACATCCTTGAAATCCTGGCTGAGCTTGAGCAGTCTGCCCAGAGTTTGAAACGCAAGGGCATACCTTTTGATGAATACATTTGCCAACGCCACCCCAAAACCGGCGGCCTCCCTAAATACCATGTTTCCGCCGTGAACGGCGACGGCAAATCTTATTACTTTGCCTACAACGATGAGGAATTGACCAAGCTGAGGGAAAAACTGGAACAGAACGCCGGTTATCAGTTGGAAATTTTCTCGGATAACGAAGCGGCCAACAACGAAAAGGGCATCCGCTGGCAGGAGATTTATTCCGCGGGTCAAATCGGCAAACTGGCCGCAAGTCTGGAAAAAAAAGGTTTCCCGCTGATAGCGCCCAAAAAGGATAAAGAAGAAAAAGAAGGAAAGAAGGGAAAAGAAGCCTACCGGCTGACAAACGGCGAATCGGTAATTGAAGTCAAGTCGGCGCTCAATATCGTGGAACAAATCAGAATCATCGGCCGCAAGGGTTTGTCAATCCAGCGTTACAAAGGTCTCGGCGAAATGAACCCCGAACAACTCTTTGACACGACGATGGATCCGGCAAAGCGCAAGTTGTTGCGCGTTGTCCTGGAAGACGCCGTTCAGGCCGACCACATTTTTACGCTCCTGATGGGCGATGAAGTTGAACCGCGCCGGGAATTTATTCAGAATAACGCCCTCAATGTAAGAAATTTGGATATATGAAAACCCTACCCACCACGGCCTACGGCCACCCCTCCAAAGGAGGGGAACCTTTGATCCCCTCCCGGGAGGGGCGGGGGTGGGTTGATTAATAAAATGAACGCCAACGAGCAGATTGAAGGTATCAATATTGAAGACGAGATGCAGCGCTCGTATATTGACTACTCCATGAGCGTCATTATCGGGCGCGCCCTGCCCGATGTGCGCGACGGCCTCAAACCGGGTGCGCGCCGGATTCTCTTTGCCATGCGCCAGCTTGGGCTTTTACACAACCGTCCTTTCAAGAAATCAGCCTACGTGGTCGGCGAAGTGCTCGGCAAATACCATCCGCACGGTGACTCGTCAGTTTATGACACCATGGTCCGCATGGCGCAGGAGTTTTCATTGCGCTACCCGCTCGTTGACGGTCAGGGTAATTTCGGCAGTATTGACGGCGACAACGCCGCCGCCTACCGCTACACCGAGGCCCGCCTCCTCCAGATTGCGGAAGAAATGCTCGCCGATATTGACAAAAACACCGTGCTAATGGTCAAAAATTACAACGGCGAGCTGGACGAGCCTTCCGTTTTGCCGGCCCGCCTGCCGAACCTCCTGATGAACGGCAGTACCGGCATTGCAGTCGGCATGGCCACCAATATTCCGCCCCATAATCTGCGGGAAATAATTGATGCCATTGTGGAATTGATTGACCGGCCGGAAGCCACGATTGAAGATTTGATAAAACACGTCAAGGGACCGGACTTCCCCACGGGCGGAATAATAATCGGTTTAAAGCCGATTACGGACATGTACAAAACCGGCCGCGGCCAGATGAGGGTACGCAGTCGCGCCGGGATAGAAGAAGGCAAACAGGGCAAGGAATCAATCGTGGTCTCGGAAATACCTTATACGGTCAACAAATCCGCCTTAATAGAACACATGGCGGGGCTTGTACGGGACAAAGTCATAGAAGGCATTTCCGATATCCGCGATGAATCCAACAAAAAGGGTATCCGGATTGTAATAGAACTAAAGCGCGGCGTGGTGCCGAAAGTTATCCTTAACAACCTTTTCAAGCATACCCAGCTTGAAACGACTTTCGGCGCCATCATGCTCGCCATTGACAATGGTCGCCCGCTGATTTTGAACCTGAAGGAGTTTCTGCAAAAATTCATCGCCCATCGTTTTGAGGTTATCACCCGGCGCACCCAGTTTGACCTGGATAAGGCCGAAGCACGCGCCCATATCCTTGAGGGGTTGAAGATTGCCCTTGACCACCTGGACGCGGTTGTAAAAGTAATCCGCGCATCCAAAAGCCGCGATGACGCAAAGGTTCAACTCATTAAACAGTTCGGTCTTTCGGAAATCCAGGCCAACGCAATCCTGGACATGCGGCTGTATCAGCTTACCGGTCTTGAACGGGATAAACTTGAAGCCGAATATCTTGATGTAATCAAACTCATCTCCTACCTGAGGGATTTGCTCGCCACCCGGAACAAGATTTACGGCCTTATCAAGGAAGAGCTCCTCCAAGTCAGGGAAACCTACGGCGATAACCGGCGCACGGAAATAGCCCCCGAGGAAGGGGAAATGAATGTTGAAGACCTGATTGCTGACCGCAGTTGCATCATCACCATCAGCCATACGGGCTACATCAAGCGCGTACCAACCGCCACTTACCGGGCCCAGCGCCGCGGCGGCAAAGGCGTGACCGGCATGGACACCAAGGAAGAAGATTTCGTGGAGCATCTGTTCAACGCCACCACCCATGACTACGTTCTTTTTCTCACCGCTTCCGGACGCATTTACTGGGAAAAAGTCTACGAAATCCCGGAAGCTGGGCGCGCCGCGCGCGGCAAGGCGATTGTTAACCTCCTGGAACTGAAAAGCGACGAGCAGATTGCCGCCATGGTCACCGTGCGCGACTTCCCCGAAAACGAATTTCTGGTCATGGCCACTGCAAAAGGAATCGTCAAAAAAACCAGCCTGGCCGAATTTAAAAACCCGCGGCGCGATGGAATTATCGCCATCAATATTGAAGAAGGCGACCGCTTGATCGGCGTCAAGCTTACCAGGGGACAAAACGACATTATGCTGGCCACGCGCAACGGCATGAGCCTGCGTTTCAGCGAGACCGAACTGCGCGACCAGGGACGCGACACCATCGGCGTGCGCGGCATCAAACTGAGCGAAGGCGATGTGGTGGAAACTCTTGAAATTGTTGAGGACAAGGCCACTTTCTTTGTCTGCACTGAAAACGGTTACGGCAAACGCACGTCGTTTGAAGAATACCGCGACCAGCACCGCAGCGGCAAGGGAATTATGGCCATCCGCGCCTCCGACCGCAATGGAAAGGTGGTCGGCGCCCATGCCGTCATGGAAAATGACGCCTTGATGCTGATTACCGCCAAAGGCCAGACAATCAAGATTAAGGTCAGCGACATCCGCGTTATCAGCCGCGTTACACAGGGCGTGCGCCTGATAAATCTGGATGAGGGCGACCTGCTCGTTTCAGCCACAACGGTGGAGCCGGACGAGGATGAGCAACTGCAGGCCAAGAACGGTTCCGACACCGCGAAAGAGGATAAAACAGAAAAACAGCCGTTGGAAAATCAGACGGAACCGGGTAAATAGGCTGAAGTTACGGAACAATTTTATCGGTGCTGCTTTTGTGATTTTTTTTGCCATTGCCGACAATTTCAATCAACATCGTCTTGAAACCCTTGCCGCCGCTATCCATTTCGTTTTTTAACTCCCTGATAACCGTTTCGGTCCCCTTGACTGTGGCCCGTTCACAGACCAGAACCATTTCGCCGATGCGGATTCGGTCGCCGATATTGAGCTGCGTCTCATGAATCCGCTCGCCGTTGACATAAGTCCCGTTCCGGGATTTCAAATCGGTGATATGCCATGCATTGTCCTTAAATTCAATTGAGCAATGCAAACGTGAAGACAGGCGGTCCTGGATTGTAAGATCAACATTGAGCCCGCGCCCCAAAGTAATCTTTGATTTATCAAGTTTGACCTTTTTTTCCTCGCCAGTCGGCAAATTGTAGCATAGAAGCATAATTCAAATCCTTTCGTGCAGACATTAATTGCACCGCCATACCGGGCAACGCTCAAATACTTATTTCACCTTTTTTAGGAATATAACGTTCAATCCAAGGTTTGCAAGCTTATTTGCTTATCCCGCCGTTCCCAGATCAGTCTTGCAGAAGATGGAGGGCACCAGGCCGAGCGTAACCATCAGGATAACAACCATAACCGCGCATCCAACGATAACCGCGTCAACGTCACAAAGCGTCACGCCTTTCCACGTCCAAAGCTTCATCAGAAACCCGGATTTCAACGCGCCGGAGGATAGAAATCCCGATAGAAATGTGCCGGCACTCAGAATTGACCCCAGCAACGCCAAGGCAAGGGTATTATGCCTGGCCGGACTAAGCGCCATGGATTCGCTCGTAATGGCAATTGAGTTGGCCGACATAACCATGCCGAAAAGAAAATGGAGCGCGCCCAACATAGCCACAAGCACCGGCGCCAAAAACAATGATACCTGCGGCGGAACTGATTGCTCTGGCGGCCGGAATGACGAATATTCCGGCCGCGCCCAGGACAAGAATACCAATGGTGGCGACCAGAACGCCGATATTTCCCATCCGTTTGATCCCAACGCGATCCGAGAGATGTGCCGCGGGAACAGTCAGGGCCGCCAATATGATATTGGGAAGCGCAAGATACATCAGGGTTTGGGCCTCTTCAATACCCAACGCCAGCAGATACAAAAGCACAACATTGCTGGTGAACAACGCATAGCCAAGCATTCCGAAACACTGGCACAGAATGATCTGCCTCATCGCCCGGCGGCGTTCCGCTTCAGTCAGTATAATCGTTGTCATGGATAAGTATTAATTTGGCGGCAGAACAGCAACTTTCAACACTCAATCCGCCTGTGGCGGAAACATTGAACTCAAATCTATCCGTTCGAAGTTGAATGTTCAATGTTTTGAAATTCCCATGCTTCAGGATATATTCTGCCGGAGCCAACGGGAAAAGGCGGCCGGACACGAAAATCCGAGCCGCTCCGCTATTTGTTTCTTGGCGGAGCGCGCCTTCAACAGTTCATGATACCTGTTTATGCGGGCCGTGTTCACAAACGAGTGCACTGATTGGCCGGTTGATTTTTTAAATAACCTCAGAAAGTGATACTTACTGAAACCGGCAATCCGGGAAAGATTGTCAAGAGTAGCATCCCGTCCACCGGTTTCCCAGATGTGGTCCTGAATTGCCTGAATTGTTTGCTTTATGATGGCTGCATGCTGATTATCATGCGGCTGGAGAAATCCGGTTTGAATGATATCGGTCAGCAGAATGCATAAAGCGCTCAATAGCCGCGCACGGTAAAGGGAAAGCGGCAGACTAGACGGGATTTCCGCGCTCCAGCAACGGTCCGGCCAGACGCCGATTTCAGGATAGCTTTTGAAATACTTGAATTCGGCAGATCTTGTTATTTTGCCTCTGCGCACCGCGAGAATACGCGCACCGGCGTGGTGTGAAATCAGGCTGATCCAAAGGTGGGTGCAGGTTGGCGAAAACGGCGGGTAACCGTTCTGATGCTGTTGGTCCGCTTCAAAAAAGAAAATATTTCCGGGCCGGCATTTTATGAGATCCTGGCCGGCGCCGTAAAATCCGGTTCCGGCCAGGACAATCATTATTTCCCGGTAGGTGTGTTTGTGGGAATGGTTTTTAAGCCAGTTTAAAGATCCCGGCAAATGAGCGCGCGAACGCTCCTCGCAAAACAACGGATGAATACAGCGCCACTTGGCCGGTTGACTGGCCGTTTTTTGAAGGATTTTGAGAAACGATTGCGTCATTTTTATAGAGCAATAATTGTTAATTAATCGCAATTAATGTTTGTTGCCAAAAAGGAACAACGGAATTATATTAAAGTTATTCAATAAAGATAACTTTTAACGTTCACCGACAGGAGAAGCAAGATGAAAAAAAACACAGATGGCAAATCGGTTCTGGCGGTATCGGGTGGCAAACCCGCGGTTACGCGGAGCGTTCCCAAGTGGCCGGTATCCGGCGATCTTGAGGCGGCCTGGATGGAAGCCGTGGTGCGCAGCGGCAAGTGGAGCTGGATAGGCCCCCATGAAACCGCTTTTTGCAACGAATATGCGGGTTTTATCGGCAGTAAATATTGCCTTTGCATGGCAAACGGCACCGTTACCCTGCAATGCGCCCTGCAGGCCGTGGGCGTTGAACCGGGCGATGAGGTTATCATTCCGGGGCTGACCTGGGTGGCAACCATGCAGGCGGCGCTGGACGTGGGGGCAAATGTGGTTCTGGTTGATATTGATCCCAAAACTTTGGGCATAGACCCGAAGGCGGTGGAAAAAGCCATCACCGCCAAAACCAAAGCCATTGTCCCCGTTCATTTGTACGGCTGTATGTGCGATATGGATGCCATCATGGCTATTGCCGCAAAACACAAGCTGAAAGTGGTGGAAGACGTGGCCCATCAACATGGCAGCCGATGGCGCAACAAAGGCGCCGGCGCAATCGGGGATGTGGGCAGCTTTTCTTTCCAGCAAAGCAAAGTGCTGACCAGCGGCGAGGGCGGGGCCGTCACCTGTAATGACGAGGTTTACTATAAAATCATGCACGCCCTGAAACAGGTCGGCTTTGCGCCGGACATGACTCCCGGCAATCATTACGGACATAATTACCGGATTACCGAAATGCAGGCGGTTTTGCTTCGGGGCGGTCTTAGCCGCTTGGCGGAACAGACGAGGATTCGCGATGAAAATGCCGGTTATATTGCCGAGACATTGAAAAAAGATGGCGGGCCGTTAAGAGTTGCCCGGAGGGATCCGCGCATAACCCGCCAAGCCTATTATGCTTTGACGCTTGTGTATGATTCAAAGAAGGCTGAAAATCTGCCCAGACAGGCTTATATTTATGCTCTGGCTGCGGAAGGATGTCCCGTAGGAGGAACTTATGCGCCTGTGTATGCCAACCCACTCATGAATCTTTACGATAAAACCAGTCCGGTTCCCTATCGGGACCAGAAGAAAATTCAGGATTACCGGTCCTTAAAACTGCCGAACGTGGAAAAGGCGGTTAATGAAACGGCGGTAACCTTGTCACATACCCATTTGCTCGGCGAGCGGGCCTATGTTGACGAATTGCTTGCCGCCATCCGGAAAGTGAACGATAATCTTAAATCTGTCCGCAATGCATGGAAAGAGCATGAAGCGCAGGCAAAAAAGAAATGAACGGCAATTATTCGCGTGTCAGAATCCAAGAATATAAAACGCGTTTCTATTTTTAAAAAATCGAAAAATATTACTATAAGATCAAGTGAAAATACAAAACAGAGTTTTTAGAGACACCCGCATGGTGCTTTCGCCGTCATTCCAAATAGATCCTCGCGAGCCCTGGGTGGAACGGCATAACCAGGAGGCTCGCAAGGTCTGGGAGTCATTCAAGGCCGACCAGCCAACCCGCGTTCCCGTGCTCTTCACCGGCGCCCGCACCCTCTATCTGCTGGAGAACCGGATTGACTACCGGACCTACTACGAGAATCCGGACGAGATGCTCCGGCTCCAGCTTGAGTGGCAACGGCGCGCACTTGAACTGCCGTTTGGCGACACCATCCTGGCCGAAGCGCCGGAAACCTGGTCGGTAAACGTTGATTTCCACCCGGTCGCCTCGGCCTCTTGCTTTGGCTGTCCGGTGGTGTTCCGCCCGGACGCCGTACCGGCGCACGAGTGTGCCCACCTCTCGCGCGAGCAGTGCCGCGATATGCCCATGCCCGACCTGTTCGCGAGCGGCCTGTTGCCGCGCCAGCGGAAATTCCGGGATCGTATTGACCGGCTCTGCGATAATGGCCTGAGCTTTCTCGGCAAGCCCGTTAAACGCTCCAAGCCGAGTCTGCCGTCCACGGGAGGTGGCACGTTCAGCACGGCGCTGGATATCCGCGGGCCGGAGATCATGGCGGACATGTATGATGATCCGGAGTTTGCCCACGCCTTTCTCGAGCGAATTGCCGAGTGGCACATCGCCCTGCATCGCGCCTGGTGCGGTAGCGATGGCATGCCGTACGGAATGGATAAGCCGGACGGAGGCGATTTCAGCATCTTTGACCACGGTATCGACATGTTATCGCCGCAGATATACGATGATTTCCTGGCATCGCTGATCATCAAGCTCTGCCACAAGTACGGAAAGCGGCCAAGCACCTCCCTGCATCACTGCGGCCGGGGTACGCACCTGTTTCCGCTCATCCAGAAACGATTTGGCCTGACCGCAATCGATGCCCTGACCTGGCCGCTCAATGACGTGGGTCGGGTGCGGCGCGAGATCGGTCATGAAGTCTGGATCAAGGCAGTGATCTCGGACTCGATCCTGCGCACCACTCCCGCGGCCATCCGCCAAGCCGCCCGGGACTTCTTTACGGACGAAGTCAAGGGTCGCGGCCGACTCTCGCTGTGGGTGTCCGGAGAAGTGACGGGGATTTCCGCCGAGAACTATCGCGTGCTGTACGAAGCCGTCCGCGAATATGGAAGATATGAAAGGAAGACATGAAAATTGGATTTGCGAAAGTTGATATCACCCCGCGGGTGGGTGTGGAATTGGCCGGCTTTGGCCCTTTTATTCATCGTTACTCAACCCTCGTCAGGGACCGCATCTGGGCCAGGGCCATGGCTGTTGAGCAAGATGGCAAAACGCTGGTTCTTGTCAGTTGCGATTTGCTCGGCGTGCAAAAGGAGATTGCTCAAAAAGTGCGAAAAATTGTTCAAGCTGAAACAGGGATTCCCCCGGAGGCGGTCATGGTTCATTGCACCCATACTCACAGTGCGCCGAATGCGGGAGGGTATGGCGGCTGGGGCGCGCCGGATGAGCCATACATTGAGCTCCTGCCGGCGCGCATAGCCCGGGCGTGTCTTGGCGCCCTGGATCGGCTTGAGCCGGCGGAAATGTGGCATGCGGTTGTCCCGTGCGAGGGAATCGGACTAAACCGGGAATATGACCAGGATGCTCCGCCGTTGGAAGATGTGCTTAAAGATGATTGGCGTCCGGCTAAACCGGAGCTTACCGATACCGCTTGCCAGGTCATTAAATTTATTTCCCGCGCCACCGGAAGAACGGCCGGATTCATGACTTATTTCGGCTGTCATCCCGTGGTCTGCTGTAGTCAGAACCGGCAGATTCACGGCGACTATTGCGGCGTGGCCACCAATCTGCTGGAACGGGAAATGCCGGGTTCGGTCGGGTTGTTCCTGCAGGGCGCGAATGGAGACGTTAATACTTGTGTTGTGCATAAACCCGAACAGGAATCATTGCTTGCGCTGGATATTATTGCCACCCGCTATGCCAATGCAGTCAGGTCGGGATTGCAGACCGCCAAGCCCATGCCGGTTGATTCGCTGGAAACCAAAACGCTTGAAGCTGTTTTTAGCCGGAAAGATCTCTCGCTGGAAAAATTGCGCTCAATGCTGGCGGAGAAAGAAGCCGTTCTGAACGCGACGGACGCTTCCGATGCTGATAAAAACGTAAGAATGACCACCGTTAATATTCTGGCTCTCCGGAAAATAATCAATGCCATTGAAAAAGGCCGGCCGGTTGCCCCGCCGATTGAGCTTCAAATGATGAGAATCGGACCGGTCGGATTGTTCGGAACGCCTTTTGAAGTCTTCCAGGCCATCAAGAATGAATTCTGTTCAAAATCACAGACAAAAATACCATTACTGATGAGCGTGGCCAACGATACCCTGGGTTATGCCCCGGACAGGACGGCCGCCGCAAGGGGCGGTTATGCGGCCGATACCGTCCCGATGATTATCGGCACATTGCCGTTCGCGCGCATTCATGATGAATTGGTGGAAAATCTGCTCGCGCTGGAAAGAATGAACCTAAATCAATTGCAAAAATCCAGCAAAACAAGATGAAAAAACATTTGAATAAATATCTTGAATATGGCATGGTTCAAACATGAAACAGGAATTTCATGTGATAATTGAGCGCGACAGCGAGGGGTACTTCGTGGCTACCGTATCGGAACTGCGCGGATGCCATACGCAAGCCAAGTCACTTGACGCGCTGATGGAAAGAGTCAAAGAAGCAATCGCTCTATGCCTTGAGGTTGAATCGGCAGAGCATACCCAATTCGTTGGTCTTCAAACAGTCGAGGTATAGTCATGCCTAAACTTCCTCGCATGCGGGGCAAGGAGTTGATTGCCCTCCTTCGTCATACCGGCTTTGACGTAGTCAGAATTAAAGGTAGTCATCATTTTCTTAAACATCCTGATGGAAGACGCACTGTTGTTCCAGTTCATGCGGGCGAAACAATCGGCCCCGGCCTCCTTAATAAGATTCTTAAAGATACCGAAATTGAACTTGATGACTTAATCCGACTCATGGGCTGAAGAAGCGCCTGCAAAAAATCCGGTCTGTAGCTGATGAAACAAACGAACTTCTATAAATTCGGATGGCTGCCGGACGTGCCGGACCGGCGCGATATTCCCTTCAACGCCGTATTCCGCGTGCCGGCGAAAGTGCCGGCCCGGATTGACTTGCGCGAAAATTGTTCGCCCATTGAACAACAGGGCAATCTCGGCTCATGCACGGCGCAGGCGCTGGTCGGCGCGCTGGAGTTTCTGGAATTGCAGAAGGACGGGCGCGCGGCGAGCGCGGCCCCTACCTCGGAAAATAGAAATCTTAGCCCTGAACGAAGTCGAAGGTGCGACAGCAGATCCAAAATCGAAAATTATTTCCGAGACCTGAGCCGGCTCTTTGTCTATTACAACGAGCGCGAGGCAATGGACACTATCATGGAAGATTCCGGCGCGATGCTGAGAACCGGCATAAAAGTGTTAAAAAATCTCGGCGTCTGCCGTGAATCAATATGGCCTTATAAAATAGCCCGCTTTACCGAAAAACCGCCGGATAATTGCTATCAGGAGGCGGAAAATCACCAGGTAACCGCCTATCAGCGGCTCCATACGCTTGCCGAAATGAAGGCCTGCCTGGCGATGGGATTACCTTTTGTCTTTGGCTTTGCCGTCTATGAGCATGTCATGTCCGAACAAGTCCGTAAAAGTGGAGTTATCCGTCTACCGCGTCCAAGCGAACGGATGATCGGCGGTCATGCCGTCATGGCCATCGGTTACGACGACGCAAAGAAAGCTTTGCTTTTCAGGAATTCATGGGGATCCGAGTGGGGCAAATCCGGCTACGGTTCCCTGCCCTATGCTTATCCTGAAAGCCGTGAATTATCCGATGACTTCTGGTGCATCCAGGCAACCGAAAGCAACCTGTATGCACAATGGAAAATCCGGCAGGACATGATGATCAGTTAAGTTAAATTGCGGAATTGTCTCTCGCTCGTTCAATTTCTGTCATTCCCGCGGAAGCGGGAATCCAGAAAATTCTCATGCCACAGGCAGTTCCGCCCGTGGCGGAAATACTGGATTCCCATTTCTCGCCTGGGCGAAGCGCTCCGGCGGAGCCTGTTCATGGGAATGACGAACGTTCGGAACGATAGCCGATCTTGGGCAGACACATGGCAAACGAGAAGCTCTTGAATCAGTTAACGAGCTGAGTTGTCCGCCGGCCTTTTTCAATGCGGCCAATCTTCAACGCGCGAACGCCGGTGCGGCGCAATATTTTCATTGTGCCGGAATATTCCGCCGGCTTGACAATAATCACCAAGCCGATGCCCATATTGAAAACCCGGTACATTTCCTCGCGCGCCACCCCTCCCCGTTCCTGAAGAAAGCGGAAGAGCGGCGGCGGCGTCCAGGCCGAAAGATCAAAGACCGCGTCAACATTGTCGGGTAAAATTCTTGGAACATTATCCTGAAATCCGCCGCCGGTGATATGGGCCATGCCCTGAATTGTTACCCTTTCCATCAGCGCGCTGACCGGCCGCAGATAACTGCGATGCACGGCAAGAAGAACATCAGTCGTCTGCTTGCCCGTTCCCGGTAGAAGGTCATTTAATTTCAACTTCGCCTGCTCAAAAATGATTTTCCTCGCCAGCGAATAGCCGTTGGTATGAAGCCCGGAGGAAGGCAGTCCGATAATTATATCCCCGGGACGGATATTTTTGCCCGTGATGATTTTCTTGCGCGCAACCGCGCCGACAATCGTGCCCACCAGGTCATATTCGCCCTTTGGATAAAGCCCCGGCATTTCCGCGGTTTCGCCGCCAAGCAAGGCGCAACGGTTCTCCCGGCAGGCGCGGCAAAGACCAGCCACAACAGCCTTGAATATTCGGGCGTCAAATTTTGCCGTGGCAAAATAATCCATGAAAAAAAGCGGTTTGGCGCCATGAACCAGGATGTCGTTGACACAATGATTGACGATATCCTGCCCGACCGTGTCATGCCGTCCGGCCATGACGGCCACCTTGAGTTTTGTGCCGACCCCGTCCGTGCTGGCGACAAGCGCCATACCTTTGCCGGGCGAGGCAAACATGCCGCCAAATGATCCGATTTCACAGATTTGACCGGGGACAATTGTTCTTTTTACCATTTTTTTGACTGCCCGCAAGGCGGCCATTTTGTTATCAATATCAATGCCGGCTTTTGAATATGCCGATTTATTATGCATTTTTCCCCTTATACGAAAGCGTCCTTTTCTTTTGAGAAACGTATTCTATTACAAAAATCAGAATCAGGCAAAAAATAAATGTGACATTTTAACGACGTGTTGTATAATGATTATGGTTATCAAAAACAAGACCATGCTGCCCCGGCGGCAAAACAAAACAGGGAGAGAAGAATATGACCAGAAGAACGGAAATATACAAGTGCGATATCTGCGGTAATATCGTTGAAGTTTTGCATGCCGGAGCGGGCGAGCTCGTCTGCTGCGGCCAGCCGATGCGCAACGTGATTGCCAACACGGTTGACGCCTCCAAGGAAAAACACGTTCCAGTGATTGAAAAAACCTCCGAAGGAGTCAAGGTAAGCGTAGGCAGCATTCCTCACCCGATGGAAGAAAAACATTATATTGAATGGATTGAAATCCATGCCGACGGAAAAATATTGCGGCAATTCCTCAAGCCAGGCGAGCCACCGGCAACCCAATTTATGGCGCTCCAAACCGCCGGACCATTGACTGCGTTTGAATACTGCAATCTGCACGGTCTTTGGAAATCTTCCTGACGGGCCGGTCGGCACAAAAAAAGTTATTGCGCGCATTGATTTCGCAGGAGAATCTGCAGCCATTCGTAGGCCATGCCCATGCTCTTTCCGGCGTCGATGAATTCGTCAAACCGGCCGACACTGCCTTTTGACGGCGTAACCGGTCCATTGATGACCGCCATCGGCACCGGCTCGGCGGTATGGATGCGGATATTGACCGGCGTGCGGTGATCAGTGCCGATAATCAGACGGTATTGCCAGCCGCGTTTATTGAGCGCCTCCCAGATCGGGCCGACAACCTGGCGGTCAAAATCCTCAATGGCCTTTAATTTCAACCGCAAGTCGCCGTTGTGACTGCATTCATCCGGCGCCTCAACGTGCACAAAAACAAAATCATGCTTTTCAAGGATTTCCAAAGCCGCTCTGACCTTGGCGGCGTAGTCGGTGTCAATAAAACCGGTGGCTCCTTTTACCGTATTCGCCTCCAGTCCCGCAAGCCGCCCTATTCCGCGCACGAGATCAACCGCGGTAACCACGCCGCCGGTCAGACCGAACAGCTCCCGGTAAGACGGCAAAGACGCGCTTCGTCCCTGTCCCCAGAGCCAGATTTGGCTGGCCTGATTTTTCCCTGCTTTTCTCCGCGCCTCATTGACCGCATGGCCGGAAAATATTTCTTTTGATTCCTCCATGAATTTCAAAAGCTTTCCCGCCCCCGGCCCGCGGGGCGCATGGCGTTCCGCGGGCTGACCGAGGACATCATGCGGTGGTGTCGTAACAAGGCCGTCATGCGGACCGTTTCGCCAGATTAAGAGGTGACGGTAACTGGTGCCGGTGAAAAAATGTTTTCCTTCACCCCCCAGTCTTTTTTCAACCAATTCTATCAGCGATCGCGCCTCCGGCGTGGAAATATGTCCGGAAGAATGATCAACAAGCAGGCCGTTTTCAACGGTAACCAGATTACAGCGGAAAGCAACGTCATCCGGATGCAGATCTATGCCGGCGCCGGCGGCTTCAATCGGCGCGCGGCCGGTGTAATATTTGGCCGGGTCAAAACCCATTATACTGAGGTTGGCCACATCGCTTCCGGCCGGCATGCCGTCGGGAACAGTCGTTACAAGGCGGACTTCACCCTCGGCGGCGATAGCGCGCATATTGGGAATTGAAGCGCTCTGCAGGACTGTTTTCCCTCCGAGCTCCGCCTGCGGATAGTCGCCCATGCCGTCGCCGATCAGAATAATATATTTACGCTTGTTCATTGATTCCGTTTGTATGCTACTTTAAATCCATTTCTTTTGAAATGACCTTCGACTTCGCTCAGGGCATTCGCCGCGTGCCGCTACTGGCCTGCCATGAGCAAGCGAGCGAAGCGAACGCGTCGAATGGCGGAGAGGGCGGGATTTGAACCCGCGGTGCCATTTTGGGGCACATACGATTTCCAGTCGTACACCTTCGGCCGCTCGGTCACCTCTCCGTTACTCGGTTCAGAGTTCATGGTTCATAGTTCAGCGTTTGTCCGCATACACCCACCTGCCCGCCTATGCCCGAGCCGGCCTGCCCGAGCTCGGCCAGGGACTCGGGCTGGCCAGGGAACCCAACCACGGATTCGCCGGCGGCGAGTTCTCCGATTCAGTGATAGCGCCGTAAATTTATCGCAAAACGCTTTTGATTCCACAAGCTCATAAGTTCACAATCCCTTTGCAATCAGGGTAAGCTGAACAACCCCAAAATTGTTTTCCTGTGTTTTTGCCACTTTTTGAGGTGCGCAGAACCATGGCTTTACCGCATAACGGGCAGACGGGGATGTGATCAGACGGATCGGAATGATCCGGCATATCCGCAAGATCAGACTTATCCCTTTTCTGCCGGGCACGCTCGGCCAGCCGGGCAACGGCAAGTTGTTCGCTATAGCCGCCCTCTTCAATAAAGCGCTTTTCAAGGGCGGCAATCTGTTGATCCAGCAGATAGTTGGCCTGATGGATCACACAGATTAGAGCGTTGGCCCGCACGGCTGGGTCGTCATGTTCCAGCCAAGGCAGGTAGAACGCCCACCGCTCCTGGTCGGTCAGATCTGACTGATCCGACCGATCTTGTTTGAATTCCTGCGGCACACGCCTAACGGCTAAGGCCTCAGCAGTACCCGGTTTCCACTGTAGCATGCACCGGTGACGCAGGAAATCTTCGTAGTCGAGCAGTAGTTCCTCCAGGCTGGAACGGGCCACATTTAGCAGGCGCAATTCAGTCTGCGAAGATGCGGCGGCGGCGCGGCTTCCCTCGGCGATGTTCTGGCGCCCGGAGCGAGCGGCCTGGACCATCTGATCAACCGTTCGGGAGCGGGAATCGAGGAATTTTTCACAAAACCAGTAAGTCGCATCATAAATAATTGTGGCGGTCTGAAAACTGCAGGAATCACGATAGCCGCCGCTGGGCCGCAATTTAGCCATGCATCCCCCCTCATTATGTTTCACCATTCACCAACCACGAAGATAAAACCATTTATAGTGTTTCAGATAATTAAGTTCAAGTCTAGGAATTTCAATTGTCAACTAATTCTTGCCATATGGCCGGATTTGATAATAATTCCATGCTGGTAAACGTATTCGGGATAAAATATAAAAGGAATAAATCATGAATATTCTCGCCATAACTGCCCACCCCGACGACGCCGAATTTCAATGCTCCGGAACATTAATCCTGCTTAAAAAACTCGGCCACAAAATCGCAATCGCAACGGTCAACAACGGATCCTGCGGCACGGCGGAAATGGGAGCGGAAAAAATTATCGCCGTCCGGGACAAGGAAGCGCGCCTAGCGGCAAAGCTCATCGGCGCCGATTATTTCTGCGCGGGAATCAATGACCTGGAATCCGTCTTTGATAACGAAACGCGACGCAAAGTGTGTGAAATTGTCCGTGCATTCGGCCCTGATATCGTGCTTGCCCCTCATCCCGGCGATTACATGAGCGACCACGAAATTGCATGCCGGCTCGCCCGTGACGCAACTTTCACCGCCACGCTTCCCAATTATTCAACGGGGGCTTCCCCGGCCTCCCGAAAATTGGCTGGAATTCCGCATTTATATTACTTGTTACCGACCGAAGGACGCGACCATTTTGGCACGGAAATAATCCCCGATTTTGTCGTCAATATCGACGATGTGATCGCAAAAAAAAACGAGATGCTCGCCTGCCATGCCTCACAGCGGGAATGGCTGCGCAAGGAACATGGCATGGCTGAATACGTGGAATTCATGAAACGCGACGCCGCGCGCGTCGGCGCCATGTCCGGCTTTGAATACGGCGAAGGGTTCATTCAGCACCGCGGTCATGCTTATCCACGCGAAAACATTCTGGCCAAACTTCTTCCCTCCAAACCGGCCGGCAAAAAAAGAGCGGAATAATTTTTTCTGTTCGTTCACAATCTGAAACATGGACGAAAACAAATCAATTGAAATTGTCTGCCCGGCCTGCGGAAAGGAAACTCTTTTAAAGCGAACACCGCGTTATGAAGGGTTCAAGCGCGCGGGCGATGACTTAAGCTGCGCCTCATGCGCTCATGCATTTGCCAATGAAGCGGAGGTGCCTTTTAAATCAAAAACTCAATCCAACCTATTTAACCGGAGCGAACTTGACGCCAAGCCGGAAGTTTTTAAGCCAGGTGAAGCCGCGCGCCTCTGCCGGCACTGCGCCCATTATGTCGTCAACCCTTTCATCCAACGCTGCGCGCTTTTGCGCAAAGAAGTTGAAGCCACCGATTCCTGCGGGAATTACAAAAAGCCCAAAGAACCGCCCAAACCTTCATGAAAATATTTTTACTCCGTTTTTCCGTTTCTTTTTTCATAATTACTGTTTTAAATATTTTTGTTCTGGCGGCTGAAAACGAACGGGAAGAGTTGAAAATTGAAGGCGTATCAACTTCCGCAAAATACATCCCCGTGCCGACCAATTTGGATGCAGCGGCCGAAGTAACGCTGGCAAATGCCTTTATGAACCGCGGCCAGTTGAACGACAACAATCCCGTGGTTCAACCTCAAGTCCAACTTACAAAATACGGGGTATATCTGAACTTCTGGGGCAATTTGGGGCTGACCGACCGGGTAACGGGCCGGCGCGAATTTTCGGAGGTGGATATCACCTTGGGTTATCAACCACCGATCAAGCCGATAAATATTCGGGTCGGGCTGATAGATTACATATATCCGAACGTGAACAAGCATGAAACGCACGAGGTGTTTCTCACATTTGAATATCCCGATCCGATTCTAACGCCGCGTTTTGAGGCTTATTACGATTTTGACGAGGCCAACGGCGCCTATCTGTTTTTCGCCCTTGAACACAAATTTCGTTTCCTTGCCGATAATTTGCGGCTGACGCCCGGCCTATCATCGGCATGGGGCTCGTGTCCCTACAACAATTTTTTCTTTTCAACGAACAAGAGCGCCTTAAACGACGGCAACGCTTACACCGAATTAGAATACGATTTGACCAAGGAGTTGACCGTGGGAGTTTCCATGGCTTACACCTGGCTTTGGGACGGCGCTATCCGTGAAGGAGCCGACAGCATGTACTACGGCAACAACCAAATGGTTTTCGCCGTAAAACTCCTGTATGACCTCTGATTTAAATGAAAACCAGTAAATTTGTTTTAATCTTTTCCTGCTTCGCTTTACTGACTTTCATTCAAGGGGAATCATATCCAGCCGACAACACGAATGCCCCGGAATTCCGTATTGTTACTTCGTTTTATCCAATCTATATTGCCACAATCAATATTGCCAAAGATATACCAGGAGTTACGGTTATTAACCTGACAAAGCCATTTACCGGCTGTCTGCATGATTATCAGCTTACGCCTGACGACCTGAAACAACTGGCCAAAGCGGATGCTTTTATAATAAACGGCGCCGGAATGGAATCGTTCATGGACAAGGCAATCCGTGAAATCCATGATTTAAAAATAATCAATGCCGGCAACGGCATTAAGTTCATTACCGACAGCAACGGAATCAACCCGCACGTCTGGCTGAGCGTTACGCTGGCCGTTAAACAGATTGAAAACATTACCGCCGGCCTGGCCGGGCGCGATCCGGCGCATGCTTCGCTTTATCGGCGCAATTGTGATGATTATGTCCGTAAACTTGAAATGTTGCGTTCCCGGATGGATAACGAACTGAAACAATTGAAGACGCGTGAAATTGCCACATTTCACGAGGCGTTCCCCTACTTCGCCCGGGAATTCAATCTGAATATCGTCGCGGTTGTGCAACGCGAGCCAGGCTCAGAACCGGGCGCGCGCGAAATGGCGGCAACAATCCAGTTGATCAAAAAGCATAAAGTTCGCACAATTTTTATTGAACCGCAATATCCGGACAAAAGCGCGCGGGCCATCGCCCGCGAAACCGGGACCGCCGTTTGCGTGCTTGATCCGGCCGTTACCGGCCCGATGAATGAAAATGCTTACCTGCAAATCATGGAAAGCAACCTGGCCGCGCTTGTCAAAACGCTCAAAGATTGATTTTGTTGCGCTTGACAAAACGCTTTCTGACCGCTATTAATTTCAATTTAACAGAATAAAGACCGGCTGATGGAATGACGAAACACTTGGCAAGAACAAGCCGCCTGATGAAAGCGAGGTATATATGTTGAGCTTTGCTGAAGAAATCTTTTTGTTTGCCCTTGACGACCGCGAGGGATCAATAAAACCGCTCCCTGTTTCGGCGCTTGAATATGCCCTGCCCGGCGCCCTGCTTATGGAGCTGGCTTTTCTTAACAAGATAGACATTGATTTAAAATGCCTGCAGGCCGTGAACTCCGAGCCGACCGGAAATGCCCTGCTGGACAATGTCCTGCGCCAGATTGAAATGAAAGGCGAATCTCAGCCGACCTCATATTGGCTCTCCTTCTTTGCCGGCCAGGCAAAACAAATCCAGGAACGCGTTCTCGCCCAGCTTATCGCCAAGGGAATCCTGAAAACGGAAGATAAAAAAATTCTCTGGGTTTTCAAAACCAGGCGTTACCCGATGATTGACAACCATGAAATAAAGGAAGTGACGGCCCGCCTGCGCGAGCTTATCCTCAGCGATGAAATCCCCAACCCCCGGGAAGCGGTCCTGGTCAGCCTGGTTGACGCTTGTCGGCTGTTTGACGACCTGTTTTCCGCCGAGGAATACGATCGTGTCCAGCCGCGGATAAAAGCATTGGCCAAGCTGGATTTGATAGGACAGGAAATAACCAAATCAATCCGGGAAATTGCCCAGGCCATGGCGCTTGCCATGATGCCGTGACAAAACAGAAGTCAGTAACCCGCCCGCCCGCAACGCTGTCGCGTAGCGACTGCGGGCAGGCGGAGGCGGGAATCCAGAAAGTATAGGGGCTAATGTCTGAAGGCTAAAGTCTTTCTTGTTGATTATCAATAGGAGTAAATCATGAAAATATCTCTGCGCGGTAGTATAGTCGGCCTTGCGGTCTTCGCGGCGGTTCTGCCGGTCCTGGTAACGGTGCTGTTCATTCCCATTCAGCGGGATGGCATCAGTAAAAATATCGCTGAAGAAATGGATGCGGCCGCCAAGTATGAAACAATGCAGGTTGCCAACATGGTCTACGACATGTGCAACGTCACCCAACTTGGTCTGGAAAAGCGCCTTGCCGACCACCTGAAAGGCGCCAACGTAGAAGTGGAGCGCCTGGGCGGATTCTCCTTCTCCAATGAAGTCGTCAACTGGACAGCGCGCCACCAAACCACGGGAGAGAAAATTGAATTGGCGGTTCCCAAGCTGCTTTTGGGACAAACTATCGTTGCGCCAAATCCGGATTTTGCCGTTGAGTCCCCGCTCGTTGATATTGTTACCAAGTTCACCCATGCCTATTGCACAATCTTCCAAAGAATGAATGACAGTGGCGACATGCTCCGCGTCTGCACTTCCGTGCCCGATACCGATCGCAAGAGAGCAATTGGAACTTTTATTTCCCGGCGTTTGCCGGATGGAACCGAAAATCCCGCCATCAGCAAGGTGCTCGCCGGCGAAACCTATTTCGGGCGGGCCCTGGTTATGAACCAATGGCACGCGGCCGCCTATGAGCCCATCTGGGATTCAAGCGACAAAAAAAAGGTTGTCGGCATGTTGTATATCGGTTTCCCGCTGGATGAAATCAACCGCGAACTGCGCGCGGCAATCATGGAAATTGTGCTGGGAAAAACCGGATATATCTGCGTGCTCGGCGGCAAGGGTGATTGGAAAGGACAGTATATTATTTCTAAAAACGGAGAACGTGACGGCGAAAGCATCTGGAATGCTCGCGACGCCGAAGGCAACCTTTCCATCCAGAACCATATTTCAAAAGCCATCGCTGCTCCTGAGGGCAAGGCTCTTTTTGAAAGATATCCATGGCAGAACAAGGGCGAGGCAAAACCACGGATGAAATGCGCCGGCATCGTCTATTTCAAACCATGGGACTGGGTGATCTATGCCACAATGTATGAAGACGATAATTATGACATCATTGCCAAGTTTATTACCGGCACAGTGCGCATCATGTCGGCCGGCGCGATCGCCGGCGCGGGCGTCATGGTTTTGGCGATCATTCTCGCAATCTGGCTCGGCTCGGCCATTGCACGGCCGATCGGCAACGTCGTTTCAATCGCCCAGCTTATCGCCGGCGGTAATCTGGCCGAAGCCCGGCGGCGCGTTGCCGACAAGCTTGAAAAAATTGAAAATTCCAACGCCGATAGCCAAACGGCCAGGAGAACAATGCCCAAGAACGAAACTGAAAAATTAACTGAGGCCATTGTTTTGATGATAAAATATTTAGTTTCCCTTGTCAGCCAGGTCCAGCGTTCAAGCGTCCAGATGGTATCAACCGCAACCGAAATTGCCGCCGCTTCAAGGGAACAGGAGTCAACCGTAACCGAGTTTGGCGCCTCAACCACCGAGATTGCGGCAGCGGTCAAGGAAATTTCGGCCACATCCCAGGAACTGGCGAAGACCATGCAGGACATCAAGGTAACGGCAAACAACACGGAAAATCTGGCAGACAAGGGACACTCCGGCCTCATCAATATGAAGAATTCCATGGGCCAACTTGCCGAAGCCACCACCTCCATTTCAACCAAGCTTTCCGCCATCAACGAAAAGGCCGGCGCCATCAATAATCTGGTTACAACCATTACAAAAGTAGCGGACGAAACAAACCTGCTTTCGCTCAACGCATCTATTGAAGCCGAAAAGGCTGGCGAATACGGCCGCGGCTTTGCGGTTGTCGCCCGCGAAATCAGGCGGTTGGCTGATCAAACGGCCGTTTCAACGCTTGATATTGAACAGACGGTCAAGGAAATGCAGTCCTCCGTCTCGGCCGGGGTGATGGAAATGGATAAATTCAACGGAGAAGTCGCGCAATGGGTAAAATCGGTCGGCGACATCAGCGATCAACTCAATCAAATACTGGAACAAATCAAGGTTCTGACTCCGCGCTACGAGTCCGTCAACGAAGGCATGCGTTCGCAGGCGACCGGCGCCCAGCAAATCAGCGAAGCCATGACCCAGCTTACCGAGGGCGCCCGCAATACAGCCGAATCTCTCAAACATTTCCATGAAGTCACGTCTCAGTTGAAAGAGGCCTCCCATGAGCTTCAGACCGAGGTGTCACGATTTAAGGTCTGAACTTACAGAAGCCGGGAGACAGTATGAAATGTTCATTCTGTCATTCCCTCGAAAGAGGGAATCCGGAAATTGACAGCCAATATATTCTGACTACCTGCCCGCAATGCTGCGCATAGCGCTGCCGGCGGGCTGATTTCTGGATTAAAAACCATGCTTCTTCTGACCTTCAAAGCGGGCGAAAATGAATATGCCCTGGAAACTACCCGGGTTTTACGGATCGCGCCCTGCGCCAAACTGCGTTCCTTTCCCAATACCCCCGCTTATATCGCCGGCATATTAAACTACCGCAGCGAACCGATTGTTGTCGTTGATTTAAGCATGCTGATCAATCATACGCCTTGCGCGCTCTTTCTCAGCACCCGGATTATCATTACCGAATATTCGCGCGCCGACAACAGACAAATCCTGCTCGGCCTGATGGCCGAGGGCGTAGCCGCTTTTATGAAAGACGACCGTTTGGATTTCGTGGAAAATGTCTTGAAAACGCCGGGGGTCAATTATCTCGGCAAAATGTTCCGCGCCGGTGACCGGCTAATTCAACTTGTCAAAACTGAAGCCATCGTGCCGGCCGAGATGGAAAATATGCTGATGGTACCGGCCTGATTTTTTGCACCGGTTGAAAACATGCTTATAAACGGATACAAACCAATAGAGCAGTTGCTTGAAGACCGGATTGGACTGGATCCCGATTCGCTCGGTCCAAAAGCCGTGGAAAGCGCCAGCACCGAGCGGATGCGTTTACTGGGCATTACCGCCGTTTCATCCTATGCCACATTGGTTTCTACATCACCGGTGGAATTGGAGGCGCTGATTGAACTGGTGGTTATTCCGGAAACATGGTTTTTCCGGGACCACGAACCTTTCATTTTCCTTGCCAATTTCATCCGCTCCGAATGGAAACCCCTTCACGCAACAGACACCCTGCGCATCCTCAGCGCCCCGTGCGCAACCGGTGAAGAGCCCTATTCCATCGTCATGACCTGCCTGGACTGCGGCTTGGCCCAAAACCAGTTTGTCGTTGATGCAATGGATATAAACGAAAAATTCCTGGGCAAGGCCCAAAACGCCGTCTACGGCCGCAATTCATTCCGCGGCGCCGACCTGGCATTCCGCGAGCGTTATTTTAACCCGGAGGGCCATGTCTATTCTTTGAAGACGGATGTCCGCGCGTGTGCGCGCTTTTTCAAGGCCAACATATTAGAGCCTGATAGTTTTCCGCCATTCACCCCATATGATATTGTTTTCTGCCGGAATCTTATGATCTACCTGCATGATCAGGCGCGCGTAAAAACCCTTGCCACCATTGACCGTCTTCTCGCAACCGGCGGATTGCTTTTTGTCGGCCACGCGGAAGTGATTCCGACTCTCATGGAAACATTTAAATCAATCAACCATCAGGGTTCCTTTGCCTTGCGAAAAAGAGCGCAAAAACAAATCAACCTGTTTTCTCCCGATATAATGCAACCAACTCCCTTCCTGCCGTCCGCCGTTCTGACCACAACATTTCACGCCCGGCCGCCATCCGGACAACCCGCGCCGGCCAGGAAACCCGGTCCGGGAATGTTCGGCCGGCAAGCGCCGGCGGACGGGGCGCCTGAAAATATTGAACACGCGACCATGCTGGCCAATGAAGGCCGGCTGAAAGAGGCGGAAGAAGAATGCCGGCATATTCTTGTCGCCGACGCGGGAAATGCCTGTGTTTATTTTCTCCTGGGCATCATCAACGAGGCGCAGGGCGACAACCGCGCCGCGGAGCATTGTTTTAACCGCGCCATTTATCTGGACGCGAATTTTGCCGACGCCATTCTGCACCTCGCCGTGCTCAAGGAAGAAAACGGCGACGACGCCTCAGCCGATATCCTGCGGCGCCGCGCCGGTTCAATTAACAATCAAAGCACGCAACGAAAATGAAAAAGGAAACGGGCAAATACTGCTGGACAATCATCGGCATCCGCGGCAACCGTTCCTGCCCGGAACTTTCAAAGCACATCCATTGCCGTAATTGCCCCCGTTATGAATCGGCGGGCCGCGACCTGCTTGACCGCGAACCGCCGGAGAACTATATTGAAGAACTGGCAAAAATGATCGCCCGGCCGGAAATAAAAAAAGACGGCCGGAAAAAATGCGTCATGGTTTTCCGTCTCGGTGCAGAATGGCTGGGCCTCCCGGTTAATCTTTTTGTTGAACTCACGCGCCCACTTCCGATCAGGCCCGTTCCCCACCGGAGCAATCAGATTTTCCTCGGCCTGGTCAGTATCCGGGGCGATATTCAAATGTGCTTTTCCACGGGCAACTTGCTCGGCGTCCAATCGGCTGAGGACGACAAAACGACGCCGGCGGCCGGCATCATGCGGCGATTCTGCGTCGTCAGCAAGCATAACCGGAAATGGGTCTTTCCGGTTGATGAAGTATGCGGCCTGTGCAATTATGCCGATAATGAGGTTCAGCCGGTTCCGGTTAACGTCGCCAAAACCATGCAAAAATACACGGTTGGAATTATCGCGGTCAACAAGCGGCAAACCGGTTTGATTAATGACGATCTTGTTTTCGCGGCCTTTGAACGGAGTTTTTCATGAGCAATGCGGATGAGCAAAATCTGAGCAGTATGTCAATGACCGACCTTTTTCGGCAGGAAGTTGCCTCGCAAACGGCCCTGCTCACGGATGCTCTTTTAGCCCTTGAACATCAACCGGCGGATAAAAAGCGGCTTGAAACCCTTATGCGGGCCGCCCACTCCATCAAAGGCGCCGCGCGCATCATGGGACTTGACCTTGCCGTGAAAGTCGCCCATGCGCTTGAAGATAATTTCGTCGCCGCCCAGCAGGGGGAAATCACGATCACGGCCGCCCAGACGGACATTCTTCTTGAAGGCGTTGATTTCCTCCTCAAGATTTCCAAATGTCCCGACGGCGATATTGCCGGCGGTGCGAGCGCCCTCCAGCCTGAGGCGGAAAATATTCTGAAACATCTTTCCGGCGTAAAATCAGCGGCGCAACTTTCCACCCCTTCCGCAACCCAGGCTTCCGCCGTCGCTCAGAGAGCTATGGCGGACAAGCCGCCGGAGACGGAAACGCCGCCACTTTCTTCCATCACGCCGCCTGTAAAACAACCTGATCAGACTGCGCCCCAAGCGGTTAATACCGAGAAAACCAAAGAATATGAAAACGGGATAAAGAAACCTGAACTGCAGGCCCAGACGGTGCGCATCACGGCCGAACATCTTAACCGTATGCTGGGCATGGTTGATGAATCAATCGTGCAAATGCGCTGGCTTGAGCCTTTTATCCGCCAACTCTCCGCGCTTAAAAAGAAACAGGTCGGACTTGACCGCCGACTGGATAACTTGCGGCTGATGCTTGAAGAAAAGCCCGATACCGCCCGGATAAAACAGCAGGTTAATGACATTTGCCTGGATGCAAAAGACTGCCTTGCAACGGCTGTTTCTCATCTCAATGATATTGACGATTTCAGCCGGCGAACGGAAGAACTCAACGACCGGCTTTACCGGGAGGCGCTCGCCAGCCGCATGCGGCCGTTCGGCGACTGCACCCAGGGTTTCCCGCGCATGGTGCGCGATCTCGCGCGGCGGCTTGAAAAAAATGTGCGCTTTGAACTTGCCGGGCAGGACACAAAAGTTGACCGTGAAATTCTTGACAAACTTGAGGCGCCCCTGGCGCATCTGCTTCGCAATGCCGTGGACCATGGCATTGAAAAACCGGAACAGCGCGCAACCTCCGGCAAACAGAAAGAAGGCCTGATCACGCTCAAGGCTTACCACCATGCCGGACTCCTTCATATCACGGTTTCCGACGACGGCGAGGGAATTGATCTTGAACGTATCAGGCAAAAGATTATTGCCAAGGACCTCAGTTCCAAGGAGGTAATGGAACGTCTCTCCGAACAGGAAATTTTGAATTTTCTATTTTTGCCCGGTTTCTCCACAAGTTCCGAGGTGACGGAGATTTCCGGACGCGGCGTGGGCCTGGATATTGTGCTCAACCTCGCGCAGGAACTTGGCGGCAGCGTGCGAATTGAAAACCGCCGCCCGAACGGAACCGCCTTTCACCTTCAACTGCCAATCACCCTTTCCGTGATCCGGGCGCTCCTGGTTGAGATCGCCCATGAGCCATTCGTTTTTCCGCTGGCCCGCGTCGCGCACCTGGTTACAGTTGACCCCGCCCAGACCGTAACCCTTGAAGGGAAACGTTATCTCCGCTACAATGGCAAGAATATCGGCCTGATCAGCGCATCCGAGGCGCTGGAACTGAAATCCGGAATTGGAAACAATTCCCGCTGGCCGGTTGTCATCATCAGCGATCAGGACAATCATTACGGGTTGATCGTTGAGAGCTTCATCGGCGAACTGCTGGTTGTTGTGCGCCCGCTTGATACGCGGCTCGGCAAGATTCAGGATATCGGCTCAGTCACGCTCCTCAATGACGGCACGCCGGCGTTGATTCTTGATGTTGACGATCTTTTGCGCTCCGTTGACCGTATTCTTGCGGGCGGCGGCCTGAAAACAATCGCCCAATCCAAAGAAGGAAAAAGCGAAAAAAAACGCCGGCGGGTGCTGATAGCCGACGATTCAATCACGGTCCGTGAGCTTGAAAGAAAACTCCTTCAAAGGCGCGGTTATCATGTTGACGTGACGGTTGACGGAATGGAGGCCTGGAACAATATGCGCGCCTTTCAATACGACCTGCTGGTCAGCGACGTTGACATGCCGCGCCTTAACGGCATTGACCTTGTCCGGCGGATCAGGCAGGATTCCCGGCTCAGCGCAGTGCCCATTATCATCATTTCCTACAAGGACCGCGAGGAAGACCGCCTGCGCGGCCTTGAAGCCGGAGCAAATTATTATCTGACAAAAAGCAGTTTTCAGGATGATACATTTCTTAAGGCCGTTACGGACCTGATCGGAGAAGCCAAATAATGCGGATTGCTATCGTCAACGATATGCTCCTCGCGCTTGAAGCCCTCCGCCGCAGTGTCGCCAAAAAAACCGATTGGGAGATCGCCTGGATTGCGCGCGACGGCGCGGAAGCGGTAAAGAAATGCGCCGCGGATACCCCGGATATTATCCTGATGGACCTGATTATGCCGGTTATGAACGGCGCCGAGGCGACCATGCGGATCATGCGTGACTCACCCTGCGCTATCCTGGTTGTAACGGCCACGGTTGAAGGCAATATGCAGCTTGTCTTTGAGGCCATGGGCCACGGCGCGCTGGATGCGATAAACACCCCGGTGCTGGGGGCGGATGGCAAGCTGACTGGCGCGGCGGCACTTGAGGGGAAAATTGATCTCATCAGCAAGCTCATCGGCAAGGGAAAACAATATGTACCGGCGCTGGTTGCGCTGGGCGTTCCGGTTGCCGACAACCAGCACCTGCCTCCGCTTATTGTCATCGGGGCTTCAACGGGCGGCCCGGCGGCCCTGCTGGAAATTTTCAAGGCGCTTCCAGCCGGATTCCCCGCTGCCATTGTCGTGGTCCAGCACGTGGATATTACGTTTTCCGCCGACCTCGCCAACTGGCTGGGCCAGCAAAGTTCCCTGCCCGTTAATGTGGCTGAACCGGGCTGTCAGCCGCAAAAGGGAATAATCTGGATAGCCGGGACAAATGACCACCTGATCATGACCGCTGAAAAAAAACTTGTTTATCGCGCTGAGCCAAAGGACGTTTTTTACCGCCCGTCGGTGGATGTTTTTTTTCACAGCGTGGCCGCCAACTGGTCGGCGCGGGGCTTGGGCGTAGTCCTTACCGGAATGGGAAGAGACGGGGCCGAGGGTCTGTTGAGCCTGCGTAAATCCGGCTGGCGGACGATTGCCCAGGATAAAAAAACATCGGTCGTGTTCGGCATGCCGAAGGCCGCCGCCGAATGCGGCGCCGCATTGAAAATCATGCCCATTGACCGGATCGCGCAGGAACTGATATCGTATGTTGTCTGATTCAGAATAATAAATGGCGGCAATTTCAGATGAATGAAATGTTTCAAAACGACAAACGGAACGTGGCGCTAAAAACGGCGCTGACCGAGCACGAAGTCAAGGTCATGCTCGTTGACGATCAGGCCATTATCGGCGAGGCAGTACGGCGAATGCTTGAGCCGGAAAAAGATATCCGCTTCCGTTATGTCGGCGACCCGAAAAAAGCGGCGCAGACGGCGGAAGAATTTTGTCCAACCATTATTTTACAGGATCTCGTCATGCCTGAAATAGACGGTCTGACGCTTGTAAAACTGTTCCGTGAGACTCCGAAAACTGCCGAAATCCCGGTCATCGTGCTTTCAACAAAGGAGGAGCCGAAAGTAAAAGCAGAATCTTTCGCCCTGGGCGCGAGCGATTACATCGTCAAATTGCCCGACCGGATAGAACTCATTGCCAGAATCCGGCATCACTCGCAGGGCTATATCAACCTGCTCCAACGCAATGAAGCTTATTCTGCCCTTGTTGAAAGCCAAAAGGTCCTATCGGCCGAACTGGCGGAGGCCGCGGACTACGTCCGTTCTCTCCTGCCGGCGCCGATTAAAGGGCCGCCGATTGAAACCGAATGGCGTTTTATTCCCTCAACCCAGCTTGGAGGCGACGCTTTTGCCTATCATTGGATTGATGAAGACCATTTTTGCATGTTATTGCTGGACGTCTGCGGCCATGGAGTCGGCGCCGCCTTGCTTTCTATTTCAGCCATTAACGTCATCCGTTCCGAGGTCCTGCCCCGCACGGATTTCAGGGACCCAGGGGCAACGCTCTCGGCCTTGAATGAAACATTCCTGATGGAAAAACATAATAATATGTATTTCACGATCTGGTACGGAATTTATAACCGCCAAGAGATGACGTTAAGTTATTCATCAGCGGGCCATCCTCCGGCGCTTCTGATCAATCGCTCCACCAGCGGGTTGCCGGATGTCAAACAGCTCTCCACCCCCGGGATGGTTCTCGGCGGAATGCCAGGCACAAAATATGTCACGCAGACTCTAAAAATGGAGATGCCTTGCACGCTTTACGTGGTCAGCGACGGCACTTTTGAAATCGCGCGCCAGGATGGAACCATGTGGCCGTTTGAAGATTACGTGAAGTTCCTGGCCGACGCCACGGCCGGCGGACGGCCGGCGCTTGAGGACTTGGAAAAGAAGGTGCATGAGCTTCACGGCCCAGGGGCGCTTGACGACGATTTTTCAATCTTGAAAGTTGACTTCAGCCACATATAAAACTACCATCGGCAACAACAATGAACGTATGAGAACTTATAAGGGGGTATTGTAAAAAGCATGTCAAGCGATAATTTTGGAAAAATATCTTGTAACTTATAAGGAGGTGGCAATATATTTCATTGTCTATCAGGAAGTTGGGTTAAGG
>Ga0247840_10000618_pt1 | contig 72537 bp, 57 predicted proteins | sample LaCruzMarch2015__FD_192404 | JGI IMG/M metagenome (GOLD analysis project Ga0247840, IMG submission 192404) | Freshwater microbial communities from meromictic Lake La Cruz, Castile-La Mancha, Spain - LaCruzMarch2015_17m | ecosystem: Environmental > Aquatic > Freshwater > Lake | place: Spain... | reverse complement strand
AGTATTTTCATCTTTTGTCTGATTGATGCCTTTTCTGAAACCGGCTACACTTTAGTTAAATTGGAGCGGTGTGGCCTCAAACGAATGAAAAGGAATGAATGAACAACGCGAGAGAGGTTATCTGATATTTAAACACAATTCTGAATTAGTGAAGGAGGTAATTTTTATGATGGAAGAAAAAAGTAACAATGAAAGCATGACAACTGTGAGTCGCCGTTCCATTTTGAAGGGTGCTGTCACCATGAGCGCAGTGGCCCTGGGCGGAGGCCTGGCACTGAACATGGCGGCGCCGGGAGCGGCAGAAGCGATGATCAAAAAGCTCCCCAAAAAGTGGGATGAGACCTGGGATGTGGTCGTCGTCGGTTCAGGATTTGCAGGCCTGGCAGCGGCGGCGGAAGCGGCAGGGGCAGGGGCCAAAGTAGTGGTTCTTGAGAAGATGCCCACTTATGGCGGGAACTCCATCATCAACGGCGGGGTGTATGCATCCTGGGATGACAAATTCCATTACCGCAAAAATTTGGGTTTAGGCGACGACAGCCCCAAGCAGCACCTGAACGATACCCTCAAGGGAGGCGATTTTTACAACCTGCCCGAGCTCGTTGAGGTCATGGTCAGCGGCGCCACGGACGGCTTGAACTGGATGATCGATGAGGGCGGCGCCAAGATCCGCCCCACCGTCACCAGGGCTGGCGGTCACACGGCCTATCGTACCCATTCAGCAGTAGCAGGGGTGGGGCGGGAATATACCGAAGCCCTCCGGAAGATTGCGGAGAAAAGGGGAGCCAAGATGGTTCTCAACTCGGAAGTCACTTGGATCTGGCGGAAGGACGCCGACCCCAAGTCCCCCGTGCTTGGCTTGGAAGTCAAGCGTGGACGCAAGGTACTCAATATCAAAGCGACTAAGGCCGTGGTTATGGCCTCCGGCGGGTTCAGCCAGGATATCAAAATGCGTATGGCTCATAACCCCCGCCTGGTGCCCGAATTCAGTTGCACCAACCAAAAGGGGTCCACCGGCGAGACGATCCGTTTTGCCCAGGCCATCGGCGCCGACACCTTACAGATGAATTTTATTCAGCTTTACCCCTTTGCGGAACCGGAAACGGGCATCCTTGACACCCCGGCGGTGTATCCCTTCAACGGCCCCGGTTACGGGATCGTCTATGTCAACAAGTTAGGAAAAAGATTTGTCAACGAATTGGAACGCCGGGACGTCTGCGCCTTTGCCCAGATCGCGTTGGGGGCCAACATGAAACCAACCTGGTCGATCTTCAATAAAGCTATGGTCCTGAAGATGGGCGGATCTTATGAAGAAGTCGAAGCGGGCATAGCGAAAGGCCGGTTTGTCCAGGCTGATTCCATCGCCGAGCTAGCCGGAAAGCTTGGCATTCCCGCCGCCGCCCTGGGGGAAACGATCAATAAACATAACAAGTATATCGAAGAGGGAAAAGATCCCGATTTCAACAAACCCATCACCAAGGTCATGATTCCCCTGGTAGCGGGTCCCTTCTATGCCGTCTCCCAGTGGCCGGCAGTGCACCACTGCATGGGCGGCCTCCGGATCAATAAAGACGCCCAGGTCATCGACATCTTCGGTAATGTAATCCCGAACTTTTATGCAGCGGGAGAAGTTGCGGGCGGCGTTCACGGCTCCAACCGCCTGGGAAGCAACGCCATTCCCGATTGCGTCGCCTTTGGCCGCGTGGCCGGGACTAACTCTGCAAAGAAATAGGGACAAGTATGACTGCCGGGGGACGGTGACTCCGTTCCCCCGGCTTTTACTGAGGTAATTTATCTATGAAGAAGATCAGCCTGACCTTAATCCTGCTTTCTGTGGTCCTTGGGGCGATGTATTTCCTCATTGGCGATCAGAGGGCGGAAGCGGCCAAACCGGCCAAGGCATCATGTCAGAGTTGTCACGCCGACTTTAACAAGGTGGTTCCCAAGGGGCATCCGCCTGTAAAGGGAAATGATCTTTCGGCCTGCACATCTTGCCATGCCCCGGATCTCGCAGGGAAAGCCGTGAAAAACGCTTTTTCCAGCCGGATGCACCTGGCCCACGTTCCCCCCAAAGGTAAAGAGGACTGCACTGCCTGCCATACCTGGGTTCCCGGCAAAAGCTTCGGCATCAAGGGGGTCAAGGGATCACTCGGCGCTCCCTCCAAGGAGGACGTCGCCATGATGAAGGAGATCTTCGCCTCCTGGGGAGGATCAAGCTTTACGGATAATCTCCACGCCAAGGCCAATATCGGCTGTGCCGGATGTCACGGCAAGGCCCTTCCCAAAGCCGATGACACGGTGGAAAACAGTCGTTGCCTCGTCTGCCATGGTCCGATGGAAAAATTAGCCCAAAAGACGGAACCGAAGGACTTCAAGGACCGCAATCCCCACAAGTCCCACCTGGGGGATATCGCCTGTACGGTCTGCCATGGCGGCCACAAGGCTTCCAAGGTTTACTGTCTCGATTGCCACAAGAAGTTTGACATGAAGATTCAGGGGGCAGGCACCACAAAAAAATAAGGTGTTCTTTCGTACCAAAACTAAATTTCTAAACAGGGGCTTAGGAGATTTGAATTTCTTGGCCCCTGTTTAATTTTACATATACCTGAAGGTGAGTTTCCTGGATATGCGGAGCCGAAACTATCCCATGCTTGCCCTTACCTCTACGGCTTTTATCGGAGCCTTTCTCCTCTTCAGCATGGAACCCTTTATCGGGCGTGTTCTTGCTCCCCTCTTCGGCGGATCTGTTTACGTCTGGCTTATTTGTCTGTCTTTCTACCAGCTCATGCTCCTCATCGGATATCTCTATGCCCATTTCGCTGCTAAAGTGATGGGATACTGGCATATCATTTTATTGATGCTTCCTCTCATGCTCCTTCCTTTCGGAATTCCAACAGAAGTGCTGGCAGAAAGGCATTCCCTGTCTTCCCTGGTGGTTCTCTTGAGCAGATTTGCCTTGCCGTTCGTCTTGCTTTCGACAACAGCCATCATTACCCAGATCTGGCTGGTCCAGTCCCACCGGGCTGAAGAACCATACCCGCTTTATAGCGCTTCCAATGCAGGCGCTCTTCTGGCCTTGGCGGCCTATCCTTTTTTGATCGAACCATTGCTGGGCCTAAAATGGCAAGCCATTGCCTGGACCGCAGGCTATGTCATCTACATGATCTTGACAGCCCTGTCCTATTATCTCATCCGGCCGGAAAGATCCACCAAGGAGCCTCTATCGGAAACCGATTCTAAAAATAGCCAAGGAGACAAACCATCCCACAAGCATTTTGCCTATTGGATGCTTTTAAGTGCTATGACCTCGGCCTTACTGGTTACGGTCACCCATGTTATCGCCTCTGATATGGGCTCCTTTCCTCTGATATGGATCTTACCCCTGGTTCTTTATCTGGCCAGTTATGTTATAACTTTTCGCAGCAACTGCATAAGATATAGGTTTATTAGTCATCTGCAGCCGGAAATCATCCTTATGGGCTTATTACTTTTTCTGATTCCGGCCACCCATTATTTGTTGCACCTGGGCCATCTCATCATCTTTTTTGCCCTGTGCATCCTCATCCATTGGAGCCTCTACAAGGAACGTCCTCGCCCGACGTTCCTTTCGGGTTATTATATTGCCATCGCCCTAGGAGGCCTAATAGGAACTTTGGCCGTCAGCCTGGTCGCACCTCTGGTCTTCTCCCGGTTATGGGAGTATCCTCTCCTTCTAATCATGGTATCGCTCATTTTTTATCATCGATCTGCAAAGACGTTCCTCTCTTTTTGGCGCCGGACTTCCTGGTTTGCTCATGCGGCAAGGTTGTTTCCCATCGGTTTGCTCATTGTGGTGATCATCCTGCTGGGAAGATATTCGGCCGTCGGAACATTACAAGCCATGAATCGTAATTATTACGGTATCAGCCGAGTTATTGATGCACCCGTTTCAGGAAAGGGACAGGCAATAGTGCGAACTCTTACTCATGGATCGACCATTCACGGCATCCAGTTTTTGGATCAAGAGAAAAGAAACTTGCCAACCCTTTATTATCATCCAATTGCAGGCCTAGCTGATGCCTTTGCTGCCATGCCGCCGGCGGCGAGGATTGCCGCCATTGGACTAGGAGCAGGAACCATTTGTGCCTATACACACCACGGCGACCTCCTGGATTTCTATGAGATCAACCCCGATATAGAGATGCTTGCCCGAGACTGGTTCTCTTATCTCGCTGACGCCAAGGCGCGAACCAGTGTGATTATCGATGATGGCCGAGTATCCCTGCATCAATCCGGAAAGCAGAAGTATTTGTATGATATGATATTTGTGGATGCCTTCAGCGGTGAAGGGATACCGGCACATCTGCTAACGGAAGAAGCGATGAATATTTATATAAATAGGCTCAAGAATAATGGACTCATCCTTTTTCATATTACAAACCGTTACTATGATCTCCGCCCAGTTATCAAAGCGGTAGCGATGCGCCTCAAGCTCCATGGCGCAATGAAAAGCAGTATGACCGTCCGTGAAGAATCCTCAAACCCCATTCGTACTAATTATGTGGTTTTAACCCTGAACAGAACCGCTCTTCAATGTCTTTTAGACCAGAACTGGATCATCATGGGTAATAGTGACGGGATCAAGGCATGTCAATCTTGGACAGATGACTATGTGAACATTCTTGTTCCTCTGGCGGCGAGGATGAATCTCGCCATCTTTTAGCCGGACGTCATGTTCCTGAACGCTGCACTTGTACCTGTATTTGCAGCAGGAAAGGAACAAACGAACCGGATTTAACAATCTTTTATGTTGTCTTGTACCCGATGTGCAGGTAGGTGGTCCCGAGGGTCAACGGGTATTGTTCGATTTTATGGAGACCTGCTTCACCCATGAGACCGGCAAAGACGGTTGGTCTGGGAAAATGGGTAATGGAATCGGACAGGTAGCTATAGGCAGCCTGGTTTTTCGTAAAGTAGCCGGCAATGCGGGGAAGAAAATGGTTCAGATAGGAGCGATAAACCTTTCGTACATATTTATTCCCCGGTAGATGCATCTCGAGAACCATGACCTGGCCGCCCGGCACGACAATCCTGGTCATTTCCTTAAGGGTTTTGAGACGTTCCGGGATGTTCCGGATGCCAAAGGCGATGGAGGCGACGTCAAAGGCGCCATCGTTAATCGGCAGGGCTATGGCGTCCGCCTGGAGAAGCTGGATTCTTTTCGACAGGCGCTGTTTTTCGATTTTCCGCTGTCCCCTCACAATCATTTCCTGAACGAAATCAAGAGCAAGGACATCAATCTTCGGATATTTCAGGGCGGCCTCCATGGCCAGGTCCGCCGTCCCGGTGGCGAGATCAAGTAACCGGTTGGTCTTGAAGAACTTCATCCTGTGGACGGCAAACCGCCGCCAGGCCACATCCCGCCTCAGGCTCAGAATCCGGTTGAGGAGGTCATATCCCTCCGGGATGGTTGCGAAGATATCCCGGACCATCTCGGTGTGCTGTTTCTTTGAGGCCTTGGTTATCGGGGGATAAGCCTTTTTTTGATTTGCTGCCACGGGTAATTCCTTCTTGTGAAGCCTTGATGGATATAACAACAACTCTCGAAAGGGCTGACACATATTGGATCTTTTCTGTGCTGTCAAGGGAGAAAGGAACAGAGCAGGCGGGCGGCGATGATGACGGCGCCGTTGAAGAAGTAAAGGATGCGGACATATTTCCCGTGACTGTCAAGCTGTACGATGTCGGTGGTTTGGCGGGCGAGACGGATCACCTTGCAAAGGATGGGAAGAGAGAGGAGACTCAAAAAGGCGAATTTGTGAAGGTAGCCGGTGAGGGTAAGGGTGACGATGCTTATATAAATGGCCAGCCAGAGGCGAAAGAGTCCGGTAATGGCTCCTGCTTTTCCCAGGCGGACGGCGAGGGTCCGTTTGCCGACGGCGCGGTCCGTGTCGATGTCGGGAATGCTCTGATAATAGAGGATGGAGGCGACCATCAATCCGACGGGAAGGGAGAGATAAAAGGGGATCCAGTCGGGCCGTCCGGCAATGACCCAATAGGTTCCCACGACCATGATCGGCCCCATGTTAATGCCGACGAAGACCTCCCCCAGGCCATGATAGCCGTAACGGATGGGCGGAGCGACATAGAAGAGGCTGCTGAGAAAGGAAAAAAGCAGGATCGGCGCGAGTCCCCATACCTGATAGGAACTCATCATGTAGCAGGCGACAAGGAAGGCCCCGGCGTAGAGGAGGATAATTACCATCTTGAGCGTTTCCGGGGTGATTTTATGTTCCTGGATAACCCGGGAGCCGCCGATAGAGGCGCCGGCATCAGAGCCCTGGAGGTGATCGAAGTAATCATTGGCCAGATTGGTGGCCAGATGGACCATAAAGGCGGCCAGGTTGATCAGGACAAAACGCCAGGGGTGCCAAGACCCTGCTTCACCGGCAACGACCCAGCCGAGGGTCAGGGGAATGAGGGTGGCAATATAGAAGGGCGGTCGGCTTGCCTGAAACCAGGCTTTAATTAACTCTTTATTCATCGAGATGACAGTCCATTGAAATTTCGAAAGATTTACCGGATAGCCATGATGATGTCAAATGGAAAGAAATTCGTAAAAATAAAATTTACATCAAATAGTCATTGACAATAACATGGGATTTGTTCAGCATCGCCCAACTCACTCTCAGGGATTCACAACAATTCCCATTTGGAGATTCTTTTGAACGAAAAACGGATGGAACATTTTAAAAGCAATCCGATGTACCCATACCTCATGGTGCTTGTGATATGCGCAAGTGCCGGATTACAGGGATGGATGGCTCTATTTACGAATTTTGCCAAAGAAGTAGTCGGCGTAAACGGTTTTCAAATCGGCGTGGCACAGGCTGTCCGCGAAATTCCGGGCTTCCTTACCTTTATGGTCATGTACGTATTGTTGATCATGAAGGAACATCGATTATCCGCATGGTCGGTTGTTCTCCTTGGGATCGGGATCGGTGCGACCGGTTTTTTTACAACCTTCCCGGGCTTACTGATGACGACGGTTATTATGTCGATCGGGTTTCACTATTTCGAAACCACCAACAAATCGCTTACTGTTCAGTATTTCGACAAGAACGACACTCCGATTATATTTGCCCGTTTGCGGGGATATGGGGCGCTGGCAAATATTGCTGTGGGAACCATTATCTGGGCCCTTTCTTTCATTTTGTCCTATCGCCTTAACTTTCTGCTTCTGGGTATCTTTGTCTCATTCACGGGAATCTATATGCTGTCGAAGAATCCCGTTCATGACCAAAGACTCCACTATCAGAATAAACTTGTCCTCCGTCGCAAGTATTGGCTTTACTATACATTAAACTTTCTGAGCGGAGCCCGCAGGCAAATTTTCATTGTGTTTGCCGTTTTTCTTCTGGTCGAAAAATATAAACTGGGCGTCGGTACCATTGCCGGTATTTATGTTCTGAATTATGCCCTTACATTCCTGACCAACAGGTACATCTCAAAAGCAATCAACGTATATGGCGAGCGGGTAGTCCTTTCCCTCGAAAGCGCCAGCCTCTTCGTCCTGTTTCTGGGCTATGCATTTATCGAAAACGTTTGGGTGGCGATAATCCTGTATGTCGCAGACAGTATCTTCTTCAACTTTTCCATCGGGTTGAATACCTATCTTCAGAAAACGGCCGACCCCGGAGATTTATCACAGAGCACCGCCGTCGGCTTCACGATCAACCATATTTCCGCAATAGTAATTCCTCTCATCGGAGGCAGCTTATGGTTACTAAACTGGCGGCTGCCCTTTATCATCGGCGCCTGCCTGACCATCGTTTCGCTGTATTTTACACAAAAGATTAAAACACGGCCGCATTGACAGGAAACTCCAAAATCAGAACAATTATGTTTGATCATGCCAAGATCGGACAAATATGTGCATACTTGCAATAGCACGTCTCTTGCAACGTGCTGTATATTAAAGATAATTTTGTAAAATTATAATGGCAAGGTAATTGCAATCGTCCGGGTGATTCATATTTCGAGGGGAGACATTGCATGGTCAATCAGATTAATGCAGGTGACACAGCCTGGATACTGGTGTGTTGTTCATTAGTGTTGTTAATGACGCCGGCCCTGGCGCTCTTTTATGGGGGAATGGTGCGCAGGAAGAACCTTCTTTCCACTTTAACCTTGAGTTATGTCTTCATGGCCCTGATCGGGGTCCAGTGGGTTCTATACGGCTACTCTCTGGCCTTCGGCGCCGACATCAAGGGCCTTATCGGGGGACTTAATTATCTCGGTTTTACCGGGGTGGACGCGCTGCCCAACGGAGATTACAGCAAGACCATCCCTCATGGACTTTTCGCTGCTTTTCAGATGATGTTCGCAGTCATCACACCGGCGCTGATAACGGGCGCCTTTGTGGAACGCGTAAAATTTAAGAGCTTCCTCCTATTCAGTCTCCTTTGGGCAACGTTGGTTTATGATCCCCTTTGTCACTGGGTTTGGGGACAGGGCGGCTGGTTGAAGCAAATGGGTGTCCTGGATTTTGCCGGGGGGACGGTGGTGCATATAGCCGCCGGCTTTTCGGCTCTCGCCTTTGCACTGGTGATCGGACCCCGCAAAGGGTTCGGCAAATGCCCTATGGAACCAAGCAATATTCCGTTAACCGTCCTTGGCGCCGGATTGCTGTGGGTTGGCTGGTTCGGCTTTAACGCCGGCAGCGCCCTGGCAGCAAATGGTGTGGCGGTGAATGCCCTGTTGACCACCAATACTTCCGCCGCTACGGCCGGTCTGGTATGGATGATGCTCTCCTGGCTGGATGGCCGTCCCAGCACCCTGGGAATCGCTACGGGAATGGTAGTCGGTCTCGCGGCGGTGACACCGGCTTCGGGCTATATCACACCTTTGGCGTCTATGGTGGTTGGGGCAGTCGCGGCGCCACTGTCCTATTATACCATGCGTTTCCGGGACAGACGGAAGCTGGATGAATCGCTTGATGTGTGGGCCTGTCACGGCATCGCCAGCACTTGGGGCATGATTGCCACCGGCCTTTTTGCCACGGTTGCCGTGAACAGCGAAGGCGCCAACGGCCTGTTTTTTGGTAATCCCGGGCAGGTCGGCATCCAGCTTTTTGCCGTGATCGTCACCATTGCCTTTTGTTTCGGATCTACCTACGTATTGGCCAAGCTGTTGAACTGGAGTATCGGGCTGCGGGTTTCCGCTATGGAAGAGGAAGTGGGCTTGGATATCAGTTCCCATGGTGAGAGATCCTATTCGTAAACCTGCTCTAAAGCCTGTTTTTACCTTGGAGATTTGTCATGCTGAAAAAGATTGAAGCCATCATTCGTGAAGATAAAGTCAACGATGTCAAGGAGGCCCTGGCTGAAATCGGCATTGTGGGATTGAATATGTTCGAGGTCCGCGGTCATGGTCGTCAGGGAGGCATAAAACTGGTGGGACGCGCCGGGGCCTACCAGGTGAACATGCTGCCAAAAATGCAGATCAACATCATCTTGAGCGACCGCAATCTGGAAGATGCGATTGAAACCATCCTGAAGTCAGCCTATACGGGGGAACCGGGAGACGGAATCATCTTCGTTTATCCTGTGGATGAGGTGATCCGTGTCCGAACCCGCGAACGGGGACAGGGCGCCATGATATACCCCGGCGATATTGATACAAAAAAGTTCAGATCAGCGGTTGACATCAATATGCCATGATTAATCCCATGTGCTATGCTGGGGAGTCATCTTTTTGATGTTGGTCCGTGGCTTCGTCAACGAAGATAGCGCTTTGACTTGAAATTGTAATAATTTCTGCACTGAGGGGTCGTCTAACGGTAGGACGACAGGTTCTGGCCCTGTAAATTGAGGTTCGATTCCTCGCCCCTCAGCCATATAAGCCTTGGTTTGAAACCCCCATACTCTCAAGTATTTGATCAGCGATCTCGGTTCTCCTTCAAAGGTTCTTCCACGCACAAAGCCTCCTTTCCAGCATATCGAAAGTCTCATAAAGAACGATGCCGATGGCGGACAGGGCAATGATGCCGACGAACATGGTAGTGTAATCGGCCCTTCCCCAGGCATCGATGAGGTATAGTCCCAGGCCGCGACTGGTGCTGATGGACTCGACAAAGAATAATACGGCCACGGCGGTGCCGGTGCTGATGCGCAGGGAAGTGAAAACGCCGGGCAGGGCCACGGGCCAGACAACGTGGCGGTAGAAATGCCAGCGGTTTCCCCCTAAAGACTGAAGGGCGTAAACCACCTCCCGATCAAGGGAGCGAACCGCGTCCCTGGTAGTGATGAGGAGCTGAAAGAAGATGATCAGGGAAATCAGGATGATCTTGCCCAGATCGCCGAGGCCGAAGAGCATGAGGATAATGGGCAAAAGGACGATCTTCGGGATCGGATAGCTAAGATAGATAAGAGGGGCGAAGATCCGATCGAGGCGCTCGTTGCTCCCTAAAACAAGGCCGAAGGGGACGGCGGTCATAAAGGCCAGGGCCAGGGCGGCGATGAGGCGCCAGGCGCTGACTGCCGTGTGTTCCCAGAACATCTCCTCCCTGACTGCGCGCAGCAGTCGCCTGAGGACGCTCAGGGGATCCGGCAGGAGCTGGGAGCCCAAAAGCAGGGAGGCCCCGTACCAGAGGATAGTCAGGACAATTATCGTCAGGGCGTAATCAAGCCAGCGGCTGTTTTTCATGGGGATGCTCGATCAGGTGTCTCAGGGTCATGTTTTTGGAAAAATAATCAGGAGCGGTCCGGAAGCCCGTCGTTCCCGCGTTGGAGTTATCGATGATCTCGCCGATGCCGTGGGTCTCGGGATCCATGATCACGATGCGCCGTCCAAGAAAGACCGCCTCCTCGATATTGTGGGTGACAATAACGAAGCTGAATTTCCGCTTTTTGAAGAGGATCAGCAGGTGATCCTGCAGGTGTTCCCGGGTGATCAGATCCAGGGCGGCGAAGGGCTCATCGAGAAGGAGCAGGCTGGGCCGCAGCAGCATGGCCCGGGCCAGGGCCACCCGCTGGCGCTGACCGCCGCTGAGTTGATGGGGATAGAGATGGTCGAGGTTCTCAATATCCAGTTCTCTTTTTATGGCTATCAGCGCTTCCTGAGAAACGTGGATTTTCTGGAACTGGGCGCCCAGGAGGATGTTTTCGGCGACCCGTTTCCACGGGAAGAGACCATAGGCCTGGAAAACCACTGCCATTTTTCGTGATGGCCCCTGTATTTTCTCGCCTTCCAGATGGATTTCCCCGGTTGTAGGCGGCAGGAGCCCTGCGGCCATGAGGAGCAAGGTTGTCTTGCCGCATCCCGAGGGACCGACAATCGCCAGGGAGTCATTGTAGCCGACCTGAAAATGGACGTCTTTCAGGACCACTTTCGGGTCGGCATCGGCGCCGAAGTTTTTGCCAAGTCCGTTAACGGACAGCAATTCAGGGGAGGAAGCCATCGGCAACCATCTCGTTAATGGCCATATCCCTTGAGATGATTCCCTTTTTTCTTAACCATCCGTAGATGTCCGCTAGTTGAGAGCGGTTTGGCAAATTGAGAGTGGGATAGGAGGGCAGGGTAAGGGTCTTGGCGAGTTGCTCCGGGATTCGACAGTGTTTGTTGGCAATGATTCTGGCCTCTTCAGGGTGATTGTTTAGATAATCAGCCCCCTTGCCGACAGCTTTGAGAAAGGCGCGAACCTGTTCTGGATGCTGCCTGAGAAAGTCGTCGGTAAAAACAAGCACCGTATCCGATATACCCATGCCGGCGTCGTCAACAAGGATACGGGCCCCTTTTTTTTCGGCAAAGGTGACCAGCGGTTCGGGAAGGGCGGCGGCGGGGACCTGACTTTCCATGAGCATCTGTAGACGAATCGGGATATTTTTCGCTTCGATAAAGCGGGTCTGTTGTGGCGAAACACCTTGTTTGTCAAGCATTTTTACTGCCAGATATTCGACGATGGTATTGGAGCCAATGGCAATGCCTTCCTTGGCCAGTTGGCTGAGGGATGCTGCCGGTCGATTCGGAGCCGCCAGGAGAGCGAACATGCGCCTGGAACCAGTCGTATTGAAAAGCGTGGCGACCATCTTCACCGGGACGTCATTGGACCGGAGGACCATTGGGGTCATGATATCGCCGAAATATCCGGAAAGCTGGCGGGCCGACATGGCCACATCCTTTTCCATGGCTGAATTGAAGGAGATCAGTTCCACTTGCAGCCCCGCTGCGGTGAAAAACCCTTGTTCCTGGGCGGCAAAGAGGGGCAGGGCATGAATCAGGGGCAGGACCCCGAACTTGATTTCCTTCGCTGCGGGGACGTCCCGGTTTCCCCCGGAACAGCTGCCAAAAATCGTCAAGGCCATCAAGATAATCAAAAAAACAGCGGGAAAACAAAAGTATTTAATCTTTTTCATTTCCTGAAGAGAGATCTTGCCGTGTCGGCAAGATGATCCACTGTAAGACCGAACTTTTCGTATAGCACGGATGCAGGGGCGCTGGCGCCGAAGCGATCCATACCCACAACTGCTCCGTCGAGCCCCACATAATGTTCCCAGCCCAGCTTTGCACCTGCTTCCACGGCTACCCTGGCCTTGACCGCCGGTGGGAGGACGCGGTCCCGATATTCCGCCGGCTGGGCGTCGAAGATGTCCCAGGAGGGAAGGGAAACGACGCGGATGCGAATGGCTTCCCCGGCGAGTTTCCGTGCTGCTGCGAGGGCGAGATGAACCTCCGACCCCGTGGCGATAAAAATTACATCCGGTCTGACCTGGGATGAGTCCCAAAGAATATACCCGCCCTTTTGAAGTCCCTGGGCGGAGCCCATATCCTGACGATCCAGGTTCGGGACATTTTGACGGGTCAGAACGAGGGCCGTGGGGCCATGACTTTTGGCAAGAGCCGCTTGCCATGCCTGAAGAGTTTCAGCGGCGTCACATGGACGGATGACGCTGAGATTTGGAACGGAGCGGAGATTCATAAGCTGTTCGATGGGTTGATGGGTAGGACCATCTTCACCGACGGCGATACTGTCGTGAGTAAAAACGTAGATGACCCGGAGACCCATCAGGGCGGCCAGCCGGATCGGCGGCCGCATGTAATCCGCAAAGGTGAAGAAGGTGGCCGTATAGGGAATGATCCCCCCGTGGAGGGCCATACCGCCGGCAATGGCGCCCATCGCATGTTCCCGGACGCCGAAGTGGATATTCCGCCCGCCGTAGTTCCATCCCCCGCCGACAGCGCCCGCCGTCCCGTCATCGGGATTATCAGGGTTCTGAAAGTCCCCTTTGCCTTTCAACCACGTCAAGCATGAAGGATTCAGGTCTGCTGAGCCCCCCATAAGTTCCGGGATTAACGATGCCAGGGATTGCATGGCCGTCTCTGAGGCCTTGCGAGTCGACACTTCCTTCGTGTCTTGTCTAAAATCGGGGAGGGCTGTTTCCCAATCCACAGGGAGTTTTCCCGCCATTACGCGCTGAAATTCCCGGGCCAGTTCCGGAAATGCCTGGGTATAAAGATCGAAGGCGGATTGCCATGCCTCTTCCCGGGCCTTGCCCTTTTCCAGGGACTGCCGGTAATGGGAAAGGACGTCTTCGGGAACGTAAAATGACGGTTCAAGGGGCCAACCGAGACTTTCCTTGGCGGCGTTCAATTCCTCCTGGCCGAGGGGTGAACCATGACAGGCGGCGGTTCCTTCCTTGGTCGGGGATCCAAAGCCGATACAAGTCTTCACTTTGATCAGCGTGGGCCGCTTTGTTTCTAGCCGGGCAGATTCCAGGGCCTCATCTATGGCTGCGATGCTGTTTCCTTCGGAAACGGCAATGACCTGCCACCCGCTGGCGGCAAAACGCTGGCCTACATCCTCCGTGAAAGAGAGGGCCGTTGACCCGGCAAGGGATATGCCGTTATCGTCATAGAGGACGATGAGTTTTCCCAGTCCCAGATGCCCGGCCAAGGCGCAGGCTTCGAAGGTCACTCCTTCCATGAGATCGCCGTCGCTGGCCAGGGTATAGGTGCAGTGGTCGATGATGATGTGACCCGGGCGGTTGTAGCAGGCCGCCAGGTGGGCTTCCGCCAGGGCCATGCCGACAGCGTGGCTGATCCCCTGGCCGAGAGGGCCCGTCGTCATCTCTGTCCCCGGGGGATGAGCCCGTTCCGGGTGCCCCGGCGTCTTGCTTCCCCATTGGCGGAAGGCCTGAATGTCTTCAATGGTCAGGTCGTAACCGGTGAGATACAGGAGGCTGTAGAGTAACATGGAGGCGTGTCCGGCGGATAAGACGACACGGTCACGGTCCACCCAGCCGGGATTCGCGGGATTGTGCTTCAGATGCCTCATCCAGAGGGTGTAGGCAAGGGCCGCCGCCCCCATGGGCATTCCCGGATGACCGGACTTTGCCTTTTCCGCCGCATCGGCGGAAAGGAAACGAATTGCGTTGATGCATTTGTCTTCTATCATTTATTGAGGCCTTCTTTATAGGGTGTGGATGGTTATTACTGATTGGCGAGTGAAGATTTCACATTTTTCAACACATGTCAATCAATAGTGACGACCATCACTCGTGGTCAACAAAGCATCTTTGCAATTACCTCTTTTTTATGGTAATTCCACGCCATCACGAGAAAAAAGGAGGGAATATGTCAGGACCGTTAAAAGGGCTCAAGGTATTGGATTTTACAACGCTGTTGCCAGGTCCCTATGCCACTATGTGTTTGGCTGATATGGGGGCGGATGTGCTGAGGGTGATTTCCGGGTCCAGGCCGGATCTGACGGCATTCATACCGCCTTTTCTTCCCGGAACGAAGATAGCTGCGATTTCTGCCTATCTGGGGAGGAATAAGCGCTGCATGACCCTGAATCTGAAGGATCCCCGGGCGATAAAAATTGTTCATCAACTGGTGGCGGAATATGACATCGTGGTGGAGCAGTTCCGTCCCGGCGTCATGGGGAAATTGGGGCTGGATTACGATGGGCTGAAAAAGGTCAATCCGGCGGTGATTTATTGTGCCATTACGGGGTATGGACAGACCGGTCCTTTCCGGGACAGGGCCGGACATGACATCAATTATCTGGCCCGTTCCGGCATGATCGCCTATTCGGGGACGCGGGAAAGCGGACCCATGCTCATGGGAATCCAGATTGCCGATGTAGCTTCCGGTTCCAATCACGCCGTCATGGGCATCCTGGCGGCGGCCATTCATCGCTCCAACACCGGGGAAGGGCAGAGCATCGATATTTCCATGACCGATGGTGCGATTGCCTTCAATGCCATGGTGGGCGCCTCCTATCTTGTTGATGGAAAGGATCCCCACCAGAGCGAATGGCTCCTCAATGGCGGCGCCCTCTACGACTACTACCAGACGAAAGATGGAAAACATATCAGTGTGGGGAGCCTGGAGCCACAATTCTTCATGGCCTTCTGTAACGCTATCGGCCGTCCGGACCTGATTCCCGGCACCGTGTCGCCTCCTAATCTTTCGGATGTCAAGGCCCAAGTCCGGGCTATCTTTAAAGCAAAGACAAGGGATGAGTGGATGGAAGTTTTCCGGGAGGTGGACGCCTGCGTGGAACCGGTGCTTTCGCTGGCGGAGTCCCTGGCCGAACCCCAGGTCAAGGCCCGGGAAATGGTAGTGGATGTCCCCATCCCGGATGGAGGGGTGGTTCGGCAGATTGCCATGCCGATAAAATTTTCTGCAACTGAACCGGAGTATAAGGCAATCGGGGCGAAGGCAGGCCTCCATAACCGGGAAGTCCTCATGGAATTAGGCTACAAGGATGAGGAAATAACTGGATTTGGGGAAACGGGACTTTTTAATTAACCAGAGTGTCCATGATGTTCTGTGAGGAGGTCAGGGCAGCGGTCCCTTCTTGGTGGAGGTTCCGCTGCCCTGAGTTTGGAGGGTGGTAGATGTGAATCCGTTATGTTGGTGAGAAACCCCCTCTACTTTCCACCCTTGGCAATTTCATATTTTGAGTGATCGACCGGCTCTTCTTTAAGCATAAGTGCCGCGACAGCCGCCACAAGGGCAAGGATCGACCAGAAAATGAACACATTGGCAAAGTCATACGATTTGTCGGGCATGGTAATAACCAGATAGCCGGCGATCATCGGTGAGATGAAGGCGCCGAATTGACCTAGACCGTTTGTGAGTCCCATGGCCCGGCCAATGACCTCTTTGGGATAGCGAACCGATGGGAAGGCTTGCATGACACCCCAGGAAAAGTTGACAAAGAAGCCGCCCACGGCCAGCCAGAGGAGGAGCATCCCCTGGTTCTCCACACCTTTCGGCACCTGTCCCAGGAAGTAAAGAGCGGGAATGCATCCCAGAAAGGCGATGAAGGTGACAACCTTCATTTTGCCTTTAAACAGTTTGTCGGCAATCTGACCGCCCAACCACATGGAGAAGAAGGCGACAATGTAGGGCATAGAAGCGTAAAAGCCCATGGTCTTGATGTTCAGACCGTGCATCTTTACTAGGAAGGTGCTGATCCAGGTGGTCATACCCCAGTAGATCATGAGCATGATGAAAAAGGTAATTGTAAAGAGGTAGTACTGGGGGTCCTTCAGAAAAACACCCGTGCTGTATGTCTTGCCATGTTCTTCAGCTTCCTTGCCGACGGAGGAGGAAATCAGCTCGTATTCCTCCTTGGAGAGTCTTCCCTTATCCATCATTTCTTTTGGAGAGTCGGAAAAGCATTTCCATAATAGAATGATGCCCAACAAACCGGGGATGGCGAGGACAAAGAAAACAGGTCGCCAGGCGCCTCCAAAGAACGATGCGGCCATCCATGTGACAACAAGAGGAACGATGGCGGGGGCAACAGCCCAGGTGGTAGCGAAGTAGCCGTACGAGCGCCCCTTTTCGGACAAGGGGAACCAGTTGGCAATAGCCCGGACCGCTGGTACATAGTGATGACCCTCGCCCAGCGCCAATGCGACCCGCAGGAAGATGAACTGCCAGAAGGTGCGCACGAAACCCGTTAAAAATGTAATAAGGGTGAAGGCCCAAATGGCGATAGTCATGGTCTTTTTAGGCCCCATTTTGTCCGCCAGATAACCAGCCGAAAATTGTGCGAAGGCGTAACCGAAAAAGAAGATTGAGCCCAGCCATCCGATCTCGACGGCGGACAGACCAAGGTCTTTTTGGATGAACGGTAGAAAGGTAAGGACGCTGATGCGGTCAAAGTAGTTAATCAGATATAGAAACCACACCAGGAAGAGAATAAACCACCGGTATCCCCATACTTTTTTTGCTGCATTACTCATTGTCTTATTTAACCTCCCGGAGTTTAATTTTTATGTTGCCGTTGGTAAATAATTCTTACAAACTCGAATTTGCTTTTACCGGTGTCCGCTGCGTCATATCATTGCAACTGCATTTACCAAAGCTGCTATTCCCGGAATCGCAAATAATTTCGTTTCTGGGGCGATGATTTCTCCATGCTTAGAATTGGGATCATATGCCACCAATAGTTGATTGAGCGTTCACTCAATATTTCGCTAAAAAACAAATCTGACTCGTATAGCTGAACTTTTAACGTTTTTAAGTTCACCTCCTTCTGCCCGTGGTTAGTAATCCTGTCCACTTTTAGGGCGACAATCTCTTTCGATGAATTATTATGACCGGAATCTTGGCGATCAATCATGAAGTGTAGAGGTGTTTGATGAGTCCTGTTGTAGACCTCTGCTACTTTCTTTTCTTGAAGATTGATTGTTGAGCGATCAGGGATCATGGTTTACGCCTACAACTTTAAGATGTATGAAAAGAGTGCCTGGATTCGATTCATTAATTATCCAAGCGTTCATTAACTTTGGAGATACCCTTAAACGATAAAATTCAGCTTGTCAAGAAAAAAATGAGCGCTCACTCATTTTAGTCCATATAAAACTCCCATGAACACCAATAATCTTCGGTGTGTTTATCCGGAGGACAGCCGATGCATCGTGTTTTGATGCGGCGGTCGATCGTTTTGGCAAAATTGCTGTATTCCTCCATGCCGACGGGCTTGCAGGGATAATCAGCTAAGCCTTTTTTCCTGCGGGCATCCTGGACACGACATGCCACCATCCTGAAAACGCATCTTTTTTCCGAGACTTCAAGGAATTCCTGTTTGTTGATCAGGTGGTACATCCTGAATTTAAGAGCTCTCATCAGGGTGGAGATGCCGCCGTCGCTGGGGAGCTTAAGGCGCTTCATGATCCGCTTGGCCTCAATTTGTGAATATTTGGCGATCGCCTTCTGGTTGCATAAACTCGCGTTGTCTATCCCGAAGTTTTCCTCAACTGCCTGGAACCACAGGCCGTCGTGGGCCAGCCAGTTAAGTGAGGCATCTTCAAGAAGCCCCAAAAGTTCTTCTTTGGATAAATTTCGGAAATCGGCATTCAGGGTTTCTTTTTCCATAAACATCTCCTTTGTGCTCCGTTATTGAAAAAACTGCTGAGAAAAAACTTGACAAAAAGATTATTCTTCTGTACATCACTACCTGAGTGAGGGCTCAGTCACCGTAGAGCAAACACCTTCACAATGTGTGTGGTCTTTCATGGCACAAGATGAAAAATTGGTCAAGCACCCTTTTTGAAAATGCAAAAGATGACAATGAACAATTTTAAAAACAAACCCATCAAAAGCAAATCCGTCGTTTCGAGTATCAAAAACGAAGCCCTTGTCGATCGCAGAAGAAAGCAGATTATCCAGGGTGCGGTAAAAGTCTTTACTGCAAAAGGTTTTCACAAGGCCACCGTTCGGGAAATCGCTGAGGCTTCGGGGATCACGATGGGGACCATGTACAATTATGTGCGCACAAAGGAAGACATCCTTTTCATCTGTTATGAATATATGACGAGCATTCTTTCCGAGGGTCTCAAGGAGGCCATCAGTGGCTTGGAAGATCCGCGGGAAGAGCTACGGGTAATCCTGAGGAGGAACCTGGATACTGTTTATGCTCATCAGGATATTGTCATGTTCTTGTATCAGGAATCTGGGGCATATGATCAGGAGGCTATCCGTTCCGTACTTTCCCAGGAAATGAAATATGTTGAGTTGTTTGAAGATGTGCTCAGAAGGCGCTTCGAGGGCCAAAAGATTAATGAATTCAGATTAAAGCTGGCTGCGGACATTCTATCTTATACACCTGTTATCCTCGTTTTGAGGAGATGGAGCCTGACCAGACGGTTTGAGTCCATGGAAGAAGTAAAAGAAGGCATTCTTGATTTCCTGGAAAAGGAAATTGAGCTGGTTGTGGAAGACTATAAATACGAACGTCCGGTGAAGGCCACTGAGGAAGCTAATAACACAGAATATTGGCTGACGACATACAAAGAAACATTATAGTAAGAGTCCAAAGTTAATATCAGGACCGGAAAGGAGAAACTTGTGGGCAAACCATCTAAAGAAAAAATGATTGAGATGTACCGAGCCATGGTGAAGATCAGAAAAACGGAGCAAAAACTCATGGAGGTGTTCTCCAATGGCGAAATACTGGGATTCCTCCATGTGAGCATCGGCCAGGAGGCGGCCCCGGTAGGAATCTGTAGTCATCTGACCGAGGCAGATTACATTGCGACCACCCATCGGGGACATGGCCACGCGATTGCCAAGGGCATCGATCTGAAAATGGCTATGGCAGAATTGTTCGGAAAAAAAGCTGGTTACTGTCTCGGACGTTCCGGCTCCATGCATCTGGCCGATAAATCTCGGGGAATAATGGGCGCCAATGGCATCGTCGGTGCGGGGATTCCCATTGCCACCGGGGCCGCCTTTGCGGCGAAATACAAAAAGACTGACCAGGTGGCGGTGGCGACGTTCGGTGAAGGCGCGACCGGGGAGGGCGCATTTCATGAGGCCTTGAATTTTGCTGCCATTAAAAAACTACCCATCGTTTATCTTTGCGAAAATAACGGCTGGGCGGAATTTTCCCCCATGTCGATTCACGCGCCTGTACAAAGCGTCACCCAGCGTGCCCTTGCTTATGATATCCCCGCTGTATCCGTAGCGAATGATGTCCTGGAAATCTATGAGGAAACCGGGAAGGCTGTTGAACGGGCAAGAAAGGGCGAGGGGCCGACCCTGATCGAAGTCCGGAGCGAACGCTGGTATGGCCATTACGTTGGAGACGCCCAGAAGTACCGGGGTAAGGAAAATGTGGCGCAGGCGATGGCCAAAGATTGTCTCCTGAATTTCGAAAAAGATCTTTTGCAGGCCAAAGTATTGAAAAAACAGGATATTGAAAATATTAACGCGGAGTTGGATACAGAGATCGAAGAAGCAGTGCGTTTTGCCAGGGAATGTCCCTATCCGGAAGTTTCAGAAATGATGGAAGGTCTTTATCTTTAATTGGGACAATAAACTGAGTGAGCGGTCAATAACTTTGCTTTAAGGAGAAAAATAGCATGAAAGACATTCGCTATATATTTGCTATCAAGGAGGCCATGGAAGAGGAGATGGACAGGGATGAAAACGTCTTCCTGATCGGGGAGGACGTCGGACTTGCCGGGGGGTCTTTCGGGGCCAGCAAGGGTCTGTATGAAAAATTCGGACCCGAACGTATCGTCGATACGCCCATCAGCGAGCTCGGGTTCACCTCCCTTGCGGCCGGCGCGGCCAGTTGCGGACTTCGTCCGATTGTCGAGATCATGTTCATGGATTTCGTCACCTGTTGCATGGACAGTATTGTAAATCAAATCGCCAAGATGCGCTATATGTTCGGTAATCAGTACTCCGTACCGATTGTTGTTAGAATGCCCGAAGGCGGGGGCCTCAATGCCGGTCCGCAGCATTCCCAATGCCTTGAGGCCTGGTTCGCCCATGTACCCGGACTCAAGGTCGTCATGGCGGCGAACCCTTATGATGTGAAGGGGCTGCTGAAATCGGCCATCCGGGATGATAATCCCGTAATCTTTATTGAAAATAAGACCCTTCATGCGATGAAAGGTTCGATTCCTGAGGAAGAATACCTGATTCCCATCGGAAAGGCAGATGTGAAGCGGGAAGGTACTGATGTTACAGTGGTGTCGGCGTCCCGCCTTGTCAATGAATCCCTGAAGGCGGCCGATCTCCTGTCAAAGGAAGGAATCAGTGTGGAAGTCGTCGATTTGAGAACCATTCAGCCCTGGGACCGGGAAACAGTTTTTACATCTATTGCCAAGACCCATCGGCTGGTAGTCGCCCATGAAGCGGTGAAGCAGTTCGGTTTTGGCGCCGAAATCGCGGCGGCTGTCGCCGAAGAGATTCTGGACGAACTCGACGCCCCCATTATGCGCGTCGGCGCTCCCTTTGTCCCGGCGTCATACAGCCTGGAGAAATATTATGTGCCCGGCGCGGAAGATGTGAAAAAGGCCGTGCTGGCCACTATGGAACGGAGTTTTTAGGAAGGAGGATAAAATGAAGGCAGCAGTCTGGTATGCCAAAGAAGACATTAGATTTGAAGAATATCCTGACCCAAAGGTGGCAGCGGGGCAGGTCAAGGTCAAGATCAAACAATGCGGTATCTGCGGGTCCGATCTCCACGAATTCAGGAGCGGACCCTTTATTATTCCGGCGAAGCCCCATCCTTTGACGGGGCGTGCCGGCGGTCCGGTTATCCTTGGCCATGAATTTTCCGCCGAGGTTGTGGAAGTGGGCGAGAGGGTGAAGCGCTTCCAAGTAGGCGACCGGGTTACTGTCAATCCCTTGATATACTGTGGGGAATGCCATTATTGCCGGAAAGGTGTGCATATCATGTGCACGAAGCTGGGCACGGTAGGATTTGCCTGGGACGGCGCCTTTGCCGAATATGGCGTCTATCCGGAATACAGCCTTTACAAGCTTCCCGCTTCCGTGACAGACGATATGGGCGCCTTCGTGGAGCCTTTGGCGGTGGCCGTCCATGCAGTCAACCGCAGTGGTATGAAGATTGGCGATAATGTTGCGATTGTCGGCGCCGGGCCCATCGGACTCTTTGTCCTGCAGGCCTGCAAGGCCGCCGGCGCCGGGCATGTCTATGTAATCGAGCCCATGAAGGCCCGTATGGAGACGGCAGCGAAAACAGGCGCCAACGCCGTTTTTGATCCCACCGCCGTCGATGCGGGCAAGGAAATCGGGGCATTGACCGATAATTTACGGGCGGACATCGCCTTCGACTGTGTGGGTAATCAGTCTTCCTTCGACACGGCCGTCAAGGTGACGGGGAGAAGGGCAAAAATCTGTGTTGTCGGTTTGGCCCTCAAACCCATCTCGGTTCCATTTATTCGGCTTTGGGGACACGAGAAGGAGCTAACCTTCAGCAGTGGCTACCAGGATGAATTTCCTGCCGCCATTGCCTACTTGGAAGATGGGCGGGTAAAAGTGGACGCCCTCATTTCGGGGCGAATCGGGGCTCGAGATTTGGTTGAAAAAGGGATCAAGCAGTTGATTGAGCATCCGGATCAGCATGTAAAAATCTTAGTTAGTCCATAAGAACAGGAGGTAGTGATGAGTTTTCCATACTTTGATTTGACGGGGAAAGTAGCCATTATCACAGGGGGCGCTACGGGGATTGGCCGCGGTCTTGCGGAAGGTTTGGCCGACGCCGGGGCGACCATTGTTCTGTGTGCAAGACGAATGAACGTTCTTGAAGAAGCCTGTAAGGAAATTGCCGACCGGACCGGCGTGCCGACCTATCCGCACCGTCTGGATATTACCAGCACGGATGAGATCAATGTCCTGGTTAAAGATGTGGTCGAAAAGTTTGGACATATAGATATCCTGATCAATAACGCCGGCGTCGGCGGGAGTGAAAAACCCATCCTGAAGATGACCGAAGAGGATTGGGATACAACCGTGGCCACGGACCTGCGGGGCATTTTCGTGCTGACTCAGGCGGTGGCCAAACAGATGGTTATTCAAGGGAAGGGGGGCAAGGTGATCAATGTGGCCTCCATCGGTGCGGATATGATTTTCCCCAACATGTCAGCCTACTGCGCCAGCAAGGGCGGAGTCAAGCAGTTGACGAAGGTCATGGCCCTGGAATGGGTCCGCTACAACATTCAGGTCAACGCCATTCAGCCCGGCTATTTTGAAACACCGATGAATACGAACTTCTTTGCCACCGAAATTGGACAGAAGGTAATCAAGAAAAATATTCCCATGAACAGGCTGGGGCAGTTGGAAGATATGAAAGGGCTGGCGGTTTATCTGGCGTCCCCAGCTGCAAATTTTATGACCGGATCCTGCATCATTATCGACGGCGGACAGGTCTGCTGGTGATATCCCCGGAATAGGGAATGAGGAGAAAAACATGAAAGAATACAAGACAATAATTTTAGAGAAGAAAGACGGTATCGGTTATATCACCCTGAACCGACCGGAGGTGTTCAACGCCATCAGCCAGGAGCTGATCGATGAGTTCAGCGATGCCCTGGACACGGTGAATAAGGATTACGAGATTCAGGTCCTGATACTCACCGGGGCTGGCAAGGGCTTTCAGGCCGGCGCCGACATCCGGGAACTGAGCATGATGACCCCCATGTCCATACTGCGCTGGAATGAAGGCGTCCTGCGGAATCATGCCAAATTGGAAAAACTGAGGCAACCCGTGATTGCCGCCATAAACGGTCTGGCCATGGGCGGCGGTTTGGAATTGGCCCTTTCCTGTTCGATCCGTATTGCTGTCGCCGGGGCAAAACTAGCCCTGCCGGAGGTAAAGCTGGGAATCATTCCAGGTACGGGGGGCACGCAGCGCCTGCCGAGACTGATTGGCAAGGGTAAGGCCTACGAACTCCTGCTGACGGGTGATACGATCACCACGGAAGAGGCCCTGAATATCGGTTTGGTAAACAAGGTGGTTCCGAAAGGGGAAGCTCTGACAGCCGCGGAGGAAATGGCCCGTAAAATCATGGCCAATGCCCCCATTGCCGTGGAAATGTGCAAGGACGCCGTGGAAATCGGTATGGACCTTCCCCTGGAGCAGGCCATTCAATACTCCCAGAAGAATTGCATCACCTGTTTCAGCACGGAAGACATGAAGGAGGGGACCGGGGCGTTCCTGGAGAAAAGAAAACCAAACTTCAAAGGAAAATAAGTAAATAGGGAGTCTTGCGATGCCATTAGATATAGTCATGCCGAAGCTCGGTTTAACCATGACCGAAGGCTTAATTGTGGAATGGAAGAAAAATGAAGGCGAAGAAGTCAAAAAGGGCGATGTCCTTTTTGTCCTGGAAACCGAAAAGGTGACCTATGAAGTGGAAGCCCCGGAGGACGGAATTTTGGGGAAGATCATGGTGCAGGCCCAGGAGACGGTTCCCGTCGGGGCAATTGTCGCCTATCTCCTGAAGCCGGGAGAGGATGCGGCCTCTCTGGCGATAATCGCATTACCCGACAAGCCGGTTTCCGAGGCGCCGGCGGGTGCTGCCGCACCGGCGCCGACCGAGCAGGCTGATCTGGTTGTTGGAGATCGCGTTAAGGCAACGCCTCTGGCAAAGAAAATGGCGAAAGCCATGGGTCTGGAGCTGGGAGGCATAAAAGGATCAGGTCCCGCAGGGCGTATTACCAGCGAAGACGTCGAAAGGGCGCAGAAAAGGTTGGCAGAAAAACCGGCTGCGACTTCCATGGCACCACCCGCTGCGGAGGCGGAAGGACATGTGGTCCCGTTCACCGGGATGCGCCGGACGATTGCCAAAAAGATGCTGGCCAGCAAAGTGGAGGCGGCCCAGGCCTACATGGGTAATACTATCGATGCAACGCGGATTCAGGAGCTGAGAAAAGTCCTGATGCCCCATATCGAAAAGAAAGAGGGAGTCCGGATCACCATTACCGATATCATGATGAAGATCACCGGCGCCGCCTTGCGTGAACATCCGGTAATCAACACCCGCTGGACGGATAAGGGGGTTCTTTTCCTGACCGATGTCCACATGGGGATGGCCATGGCCCTAGGTGAAGGGCTCATCGTGCCGGTGATTCGGGATATCAACAAGAAGAGTTACGGCCAGATTGCTGCGGAACGGGTCCAGCTGATCCAAAAGGGCAAGGAAAACAAATTCCTCCCCGATGATATCAAGGGCGGGACCTTTACGTTGTCGGCTATGGGAATGTTCGGTTTGGAGACGTTTACCGCCATCATCAATCAGCCGGAAAATGCGATTCTGGCGGTGGGGGCCATCATCGACAAGCCCGTCGTTGTGGCCGGCGAGATCGTGGTCCGTCCGATGATGACGGTGAATCTGACTTATGATCACCGGGCGATCGACGGGGCGGAAGCGGGCAAATTCATGCGGACACTGAAGGAAATGCTCGAAGAACCACTGCTTGCCCAGTAAAAGACTGACAGCTTCGGGAAAAGTCACATTTACCGTGGCCACGGCGAGAGCCGGGTCCGGAAACTGTTGAAATATAAAAGTTTCATCATTTATCGGAAATGATAGAATGCAGGAACAATGATGCTTTACGAGGCGGCATTAGCTGAGTGAACGATCATTCATGTTCGGCAGAGCGCCAAGGAAGGGAATAAGGAGTTAATGTTATGCCAGCAAATAAAGTGAAGATTACGATCATCGGCGGTGGCGTTGGTGGCTATCCCGCCGCCATTCGGGCGGCCCGCATGGGGGCGGAGGTAACCATTATTGAGAATGACGCCCTGGGCGGGACCTGCCTGAATTGGGGATGCATTCCTACCAAGGCTCTCCTTCAATCTGCCGGTGTGGCGGCAACGATCAGGAATGCGGAAGTTTTCGGCATCCGCAGCAAGGGTTATGAAATAGATTTCAGCGCCGTCATGAAGCGGAAGAGTGCCGTGGTAGCGCAGTTGTGCAATGGTGTGAAGAGCCTGTTGACGGCCAAGAAGGTGAAGATCGTCAAGGGAACGGCAACTTTTGTTGACGCAAAAACGGTGCAGATCGTGGAAACGGGGGAAAAGATCAGTGCTGACAAAATCCTGATCGCGTCGGGATCAAAATCCGGGAAGATACCTATAGAAGGTCTTGATGGCCCGGACGTCATGGACAGCAATCAGGTCCTGACGATGACCTCTCTGCCTGAAAGTGTTGTCGTTATCGGCGGCGGTGTTATCGGGGTGGAGTTTGCCCAGTTTCTCAAGGGAATGGGCACGGATGTAACCATCCTGGAGTTGATGCCTAACCTGATCCCTGGTTTGGACAGGGAGATTGCCGTCGCCTTGGAGAAGATCGTCGTGGCATCGGGGGTTAAGGTGATTACCAACGCCATGGTGAAAGGAATCAGCGGAAAAAAGGGTCAGAACAGCGTCCGTTACGCAATTGGCGATCAGGTATCGGAATGCGTCGCCGAAAAGGTTATTCTGGCGGTGGGACGAAAGCCTGATTTCTCCAGCCTGAATGTCGCTAAGATCGGCATTACCTGTGAAAAGGGCGCCATCGTCGTGAACGAACGGATGGAAACGAACGTTCCCGGTATCTATGCTGCCGGTGATGTCATCGGTGGTGTGATGCTGGCCCATGTGGCCACGGCGGAGGGAGAATGTGCGGTGAAAAACGCCCTCGGTCAGGCATCCGTAATGAGCTATCGGGTAGTGCCTTCCTGTATCTATACAACACCGGAAGTGGCCTCTGTTGGGCTGACGGAAGAGGAAGCAAAGAAGAATCATGATATTCAGGTTGGCCGTTTTCCTTTCCGGGGAAACGGGAAAGCATTGATCTTGAACGAAACAGAAGGAATGGTGAAGGTCATTTCCGACAAGGCGTATGGGGAGATCCTGGGGGTCCATATCCTGGGGCCTCATGCCACGGACATGATTTCAGAGGCCGTATTAGGGATGACCATGGAGATGACGGTGGAAGAACTGGCCCATGCCATTCATCCCCACCCGACGGTGTCGGAGGCGATTATGGAAGCAGCGATGACCTTGGCAGGGGGGGCCATCCACATGCCGTAAACGCCTGAATCAAGGTGGACGGCTTAACGATAAATCAGGACAAGTGAAAATCATCAGGAGGTAGATCATGGCTTGGGATTTTGGAATTCTAAAGGAAGAGGAAGCATACCGGCAGAAAGTAGCCGACTTTCTGGATAAAGAACTTACAGAGGAGATCGCCCGGCAGAGCTGGGAAGATTTGGGTCTGGATGTAGAGGGACGGGCTTTTGCAAAAAAACTCTATGCTGCGGGATTGATGGGATGGAGTTGGCCTGTGGAGTATGGCGGGAAGGGTCTGCCGCCGATCTATGATTTTATTTTGATTGACGAGCTTGGCAAGCGCTGGGGCGCCCACGTGCCCAATGATGTTGCCTATACGATGGTAGGCCATACAATCTTGCGACGGGGCAGCGCCGAGATGAAGAAGGAATTTATTCCGCAGATCATCCAGGGGGAAATTGAATTCGGCCTGGGTTACACGGAACCGGAGGCCGGATCGGACCTGGCCAACATGAAGATGACGGCGGTCGAAGACGGCGACTATTTTATCATCAACGGCCAGAAGACTTTCAATACGGAAAGTCACTATTCAGAATACCACTGGCTGGCTGCCAAGACGGATACCAAGGTGTCCGCTTACAAGGGGATCAGCCTCTTTATAGTCGATCAGCGCGCCCCGGGAATCACGATTCGCCCCATGATCACCATGTCGGGCGAAAGAACGAATGAGATCTTCTATGACGAGGTCAGGGTTCCTAAAAACCGCCTCGTCGGCGAGAAGAACAAAGGTTTCTATTATATGATGGAGGCCTTGGGATCGGAGCGGAATTACGTTTTCGTCCCCAGCCGTTACCTACCCTACCTCAATATGATTGTCGATTATGCAAAGAACACGACCTTCAAGGGCGTGCCCCTTGCGGAGAACCCCATGGTTCGCGACAAGATCGCCCAGATCGCCGTGGAGATCGATATGTCCACCCTGCTCGCTGATCATGCCCGCTGGATGGAATGGAACCATCTGCCCATGACCTGTGAGCCCGAGATCACCAAGGTGTTCGTCTCCGAGATGGAACAGCGTATGGTTGACAGCGCCATGCAGATCCTTGATCAGTTCTGCCAGTTGAAGGAAGGTTCCAAGTGGGCGCCTCTAAACGGGAGAATGGAGTGGGAGTTCCTCCATTCCTTCATGACTACCATTGGGGCGGGAACCAGCGAAGTCGGTCGGACCGTTATTGCCCAGCGTGGGTTGGGTCTCCCCAGGGGATAAACAAGGCTACAATATATAAATGGAGGCAATCAAAATGGATTTTACATATACGGAAGAGCAGAAGATGATAAAGGAAGCGGCGCGGGGATTCCTGGAGAAGGCGTGTCCGAATGTAGAGTGGTATCTGGAGATGGATAAGGATGAAAAAGGATTCACGCCGGAGTTGTGGAAAGGTATGGCGGAACTGGGGTGGATGGGGATCATGTTTCCGGAAAAATACGGCGGTATCGGCGGTTCATTCCTGGATCTGGTCGTCCTCCTGGAAGAAATGGGATATGCCGCCGTTCCGGGCCCTTTTTTCTCGACAGTCCTCCTGGGCGGTTTGACCGTTCTCGAAGCCGGCACGGAGGCTCAGAAAAATGATCTCCTTCCCAAGATTGCGGAAGGGAAGTGTCTGCTGACCCTGGCTCTTACGGAAGCGGCCAGTACGGTTTATGATCCCTCCTTCATCGAGACCACTGCGAAGGCAGCGGGTGACAACTACATTATCAACGGCGTAAAACTTTTCGTTCCCGATGCCAATGTCTCCGATGTGATCATCGCTGCAGCCCGGACGAGCGGGGCCGCCGGAGATAAAGAAGGAATCAGCCTGTTTCTAGTGGACAGCAAGACGCCCGGCGTCAAGACCACGCTTTTGAAGACGACGGCAGGCGATAAGCTGTGCGAGGTTATTTTTGATGCGGTGACAGTTTCGAAAGACAAGATCCTTGGCTCCCTGAACGGCGCCGGGGCCGTGATCACAAGGGTTCTGCAGTACGCCGCGGTCGGTAAGTGCGCCGAAATGCTTGGCGGTTCCCAGAAGGTCATGGAAATCACCGTGGCCTACGCCAAGGAGCGGGTGCAGTTCGGGAAGCCCATCGGCGTATATCAGGCCGTTCAGCATCACTGCGCGAACCAGAAAATGGCCATTGAGGGAAGCACCTATATTACCTACAAGGCCGCATGGATGCTTTGCACCGGCCTTCCGGCCACGCGGATCGTGGCGTCGGCCAAGGCCTGGGGCAGTGAGGCATACAAAAAGGTGGCGGCCATCGGCCACCAGATTTTCGGGGGAACCGGCTATATCGTAGAACATCCCATGCCCATTTATTCCCGCCGGGCGAAGGCTGCCGAATACGCCTATGGGAACGCCAATTATCATCGCCAGTTAGTTGCCGTTGAATTGGGATTGTAACAAGAAAGGTGATCGATTATGGAACTGAGTCGACTCGACAAGTATCCCGATAAGGCCAGATTTCTCGAGGAGTGGAGAAATAAGGCTTTTGATATGGAAATGCAGAATCACGGCTGTTCTCAGGTCGTTGTGCAGACCTTCCTCGATCTGTTCGAGGAGGACAATGTCACTCTATTCAAGGTGGCCAGTCCCTTTGCCGCGGGGATGTCCCTTACGGGTAACAACTGCGGCGCCCTCGTAGGCGGACTAATGATTCTGGGATGCTTTTTTGGAAGAGATGACATCCGGTCCGGGATGGAAGGCATTGTGGCGGGAATCCGGCCGTGTCGGAAGCTGGTCAAATATTTTCAGGGACGGCAGCAGGCCGTCAATTGCCGTGACATCACCGGTACTGATCTTGCTGATCCGCACGCCTCGGAAGCCTATTTTGACAGCGGCGGGCTTGAGAAGTGCGCGAACATCACGGCCGATGTAGTTGTGTATGTGGCGGATCTTCTCTACGAGGAAAACCTGAAGAGAAAACGATGAACAACAAGAAGTAGTAACAAATATAAAGGGAGGTTTATCATGGAAAATTTGAAACCGGGAAGTCTGGAGGGTGTGACCATCCTCGATTTTACCTGGGTACTGGCAGGTCCCCACGCGACAAAAACTCTTGCCGATATGGGGGCAAATGTTATTAAGGTGGAGCAGTACAAAGCCGGGGCTAATGAACGGTGGCTTCCCTACCGGCTGACCCATGACGAGGTGACGCAGAGTTCCTACACGATCAATGTAAATCGTGGGAAAAAGAGCATCTGTGTGAATATGAAAAATCCCAAAGGGATGGCCCTGATTCATGAACTCATCAAGAAGAGCGACGTGGTGGTGGAGAATTTTGCCCCCGGCGTCATGGATCGGCTGAAGCTGGATTATGAATCGGTCAAGAAAATAAAGGAAGATATCATCTACTGCTCCATTTCCTGTTTCGGGCACTGGGGACCGTACAGCCACAAGCCCGGGTATGACATGATCGCCCAAGGCGCCAGCGGTTGGACCGCCCAGAGCGATCCGCCGATTATTGCCCCCGTTTCCATCGGCGATACCGTTGCCGCCATGCACGCCGCAACGGCTATCATCGGCGCCCTTTACGCGAAAAAAGTGAAGGGAATCGGTCAGAATATCGACATCTCCATGATGGACTGCCTGTTCTCCCTACATGAAAATACCCTGCCCTGGTACCTGATCACCCAGGCGGTAGGGGAACCGATCCAACCGCCGCGGATTGGCCGGCAGCATCCCGGTTACGCCCCCTACGGCATTTATGAGGGAAAGAACGGCGGCCTGATCTGCATCGCCTGCCTGACGGAGAACCGCTGGCAACCCCTTGTGAAACTCATGGGCGAGAAATATGCGTGGCTCCTGACCGAGCCACGGGCGAAAGATGTATCGACACGGTGCACAACGGCGAACGCCCCCTTCATCCATAAGCACCTGGAAGCGTGGGTCGCGGAACAGGATTCGGTTGAAGAAGTGGAACGGCTTCTCGATCAGGAGGAAGTGCCCTGCCTGAGGGTTCGAACCCTCCAGGAGCTGGCGGATACAGATCCGCAGATCAAGGCAAGGGAGATGATGCCGCTGGTTGATCAGCCCTTCATCGGCCCCATGAAGATGTACGGAAGTCCCCTGAAGATGTCGGAGACGCCGTCGTGCATCAGAGGTCATGCCCCGATCCTTGGTGAGCATAATGGGGATGTCCTTGCCAGCGTCCTGGGATACAGCAAAGAACAGGTGCAGGCTATGTACGGAGAAGATGTCCTGTATCACGAACCGGCCGTAGACAGACTCACGAAGTGAAATATTTTGAAAACAAAGACATGCATTCTCATTAATGATATGTCTTTAACCAGCGAATGGACGATGGGGCAGGATTTTCGCGCTCTCCTGTCCCCGTCGCCTGTTCCGGAAAGTGAGAATAGTAATGCTGAAATTTGAAAGATGGGACTTGATCAAGAGAAAAATCCGTCAGGATGATCTGGAGGATTTAGGGGTGCCTACGGGAGACATGATCTGCCGCTGTATCGATGAGGGCAAACTGGAACTGGCCAAGGAACTGGCACAGTACTTCGTTCCCGAATCCAAGGGGCTCCATGATCTCTACGTGGACTGGACCTCCGACATGTTAGACAAGGTGGCCAAAAAGTATGGGGAAGAGGATATGTTTGAACTCCTCCGGGCGACCCAGAGTACCTGGATGATGAGGCGGACCTGGAGCGGCCTTTCCAAGATGCAGCCCTTTCAGAGACTGATCCTGAATGCGGAGATCTTCCGGGCCCACCGTTGCGGTCCCCGGCAGATGGGCGAACTGACCTTTATCGAAGATGAGAACAAGTATGAGCTGATCTGTGATCCCTGCGGCAGCGGAGGCCGGACCCGCCGGGGCGATCCCGTGGACGGCACGCCTTCCCGATATGGAAAGCCCTACAACTTCGGCGTCACCTCCAAGGCCTATGATTGGAGCTGGGGTCAGGCAGGCGTCCCCTACTACTGCATTCATTGTGCGATGAACGAAATCCTCATGATGGAATGGGGAGGCTGGCCCCTCTGGGTAACGGAGTATAACCCCGATGCCGAGAAACCATGCGCCTGGCATTTCTACAAGACGCCTCAAGCTATCCCGGAGAAGTACTGGACTCGTCTGGGCTTCAAGAAACCGGCAAACTTTGATGATCCGAAGAAAGGCGCCGAAAGGATTTAACCGTTACCATATATAGACAAAATGCAGGAAGGTGGGAGTGCGGTCCCACCTTCCTGCCTCAAAAGAGAACAACATTATCATGATTGCCCGAGATCTTGGCGTCGTTGCCTACGATGAGGCACTGCGGTATCAGGAAGAGGCCCATGCGGCTAGGGTGCGGGGGGAGGTGGAAGACGTTCTGTTTCTCCTGGAGCATGATCCGGTTATTACCTGCGGGCGCAGCGGCAAGGACAGTGATCTTTTGGCGCCTGAAGATATGCTTGTAGAAGAGGGGATTGCGGTACGTCATGTCAACCGGGGGGGCAAGCTTACCTGCCACTATCCGGGACAGCTAGTCGGGTATGTGATCATGGACCTGAAGGCATCGGGCATGGATGCGCATCTCTTGGTCAGCTCTCTGGAAGAAGTGGTGATTGTGGCCCTGGGAGAATTCGGAATTCGTGGTGAACGGATTCCTTCTCTGCGGGGGGTATGGGTGGATGGTCGCAAGGTGGCCTCAATTGGAATCGAGGTAAAAAAGGGCGTGACCATGCACGGATTTTCGTTTAATGTCTTGGAAGATAGGCGGTTGTACCGGTATTTTATCCCCTGTGGCCTGACGGACCGGGAGACCACCTTCTTGCAGACATGCCTATCCGGGCAGACGCCGGACATGAATGCCGTAAAAAAGGCTGTCCTGAAAGCTTTTGCCGGTATCTTCGGGGTGATATTCTCCGATAAAAAGGATTATTTATGGCCCTCCCCAAGCCCGACTGGCTGAGAAAACGACTACCCCTGAACGCCGCTACGATGAAGGTGGAGGCGGGGCTTATGGAACGGAAGCTTCATACCATCTGTCAGGAAGGATGCTGTCCGAATCAGGGCGAGTGTTTTGCCAAGGGCATTGCCACCTTTCTGATCCTGGGAGACATTTGTACGCGAAACTGCCGTTTTTGTGCTGTTCATCATGGAAAGCCCCTTGCCCCGGATCCGTCGGAACCTGAACGGCTCGCGCTGGAAGTTCGGGAACTGGGGCTCCGTTTTGCCGTAGTAACCTCAGTGACAAGGGACGATCTTCCCGATGGCGGCGCCGGCCATTTTGCGTCGGTGATCCGGGCGATCCGGGAGGAATGCCCCGGTGTGGGTGTGGAGGTTCTTATCCCGGATTTCCAGGGATCCGCCTCAGCCCTTCAAACAGTCATCGATGCATCACCGGAGGTTCTGAATCATAATATAGAGAGCGTTCCCCGCCTCTATCCTCATGTCCGCCCCCAGGCTTCATACCGCCGCTCCCTGGAACTATTGAAGGCAGTCCGGGAGATGGACCCTTCGCTTTTGACCAAATCGGGGCTGATGGTGGGTCTGGGGGAGTCGGCGACAGAAGTGGAGGGTGTCATGGCAGACCTGAGGAAGGCGGGATGCGATATGCTGACCATCGGCCAGTACCTTTGCCCTTCGGACCGGCACTTCCCCGTGGCTGCCTACATTCATCCGGAGATATTCGCATCTTACCGCCAGACTGCTCTGAATATGGGGTTCCGGAGTGTGGCGTCCTCTCCTTTCGTGCGCAGTTCCTACATGGCGGAAAAAGGTTTTCAAGCGGCTGCGCAGTGCAGATCCAAATCGCGTTGACAACGAGCGCCGCTTCCACTATTCAATGGTCATGCCGGGAGGAAAAAATATGGAAGATGCAAGCAGTGCGACCAATATCGACACCCTAACCATGCCGACACCGGAGGCGCACCGTCTGGACGAGTCGGCGCTCATTCCCTATCTTCGCAAACATGTCAAAGGCTTTCACGGGAAAGTGGCGGTGCGTAAATTCCGTGGTGGCCAATCAAATCCCACTTATCTCATTTTGTCGGAAGGGCGCCATTATGTGCTGCGGAAAAAACCACCAGGCCATCTTCTGCCGTCCGCCCATGCCGTGGAGAGAGAGCACCGGGTGATGACGGCCCTTCAGGACACGGGAGTTCCGGTTCCCAGGATATACGGTCTCTGCGAAGACAGCAGCATTATCGGCACCCCTTTTTTTATCATGGAATATGTGGAGGGGAGGGTTTTCTGGGATCCCGCCCTGCCGGGGCTCACGCCGCAGGAACGGACTGATCTTTATGATGAAATGAACCGTGTCATTGCCCTTCTTCATCAGGTGGACTACAAAGCCCTTGGGTTGGGTGATTACGGCAAACCGGGTAACTACTTTGCCCGTCAGATAGACCGTTGGACGAGGCAGTATCGGGCGGCGGAGACGGAACGGGTTGAGGCCATGGAAAACCTCATCCAGTGGCTCCCCGAACATATCCCTCCCGGTGACGAAACGACCCTGGTTCATGGGGATTTCCGGCTGGATAACCTTATTTTCCACCCCGCCGAAGCGCGGATTCTTGCCATTTTAGACTGGGAGCTTTCAACGTTAGGCAATCCCCTGGCGGATTTTTCCTATTCCATGATGGCCTGGCGACTCACACCGGAGGAATTCCGGGGCATGCGGGGGGCCGATCTGGAGTCTCTGGGTATCCCTGTTGAAAATCGTTATCGGGAAGACTATTGCCGACGCACCGGCCGCTCCGTTATCGAACACTGGGAATTCTATCTGGCTTACAACATGTTCCGCATGGCGGGAATTCTTCAGGGGGTGTTCAAGCGGATGCTGGATGGGAATGCCGCCGCCCCGGACGCTTTTGATGCGGGACGCCGGGCAGTGCCCATGGCAGAGGCGGGCTGGCGGATCGTGGAAGGTATAAAGCAGAACTGAGAGCTTTGCATAACCGCGGAAAAATGGTTCGCAAGCAGCGAATCAAATGTTTTTCGCCGGTCCGTGGTTTAATTTAACATCACGTAATCACTCGTAATTATATGCACACCAACGAGAAGCGAAAAAGATTTTTGAGTTGCGGCGAAGCCATTTTTCAAAGGTCTCGAACTGACAATATCAGGAGGAAGAGATTATGGATTTTGAATATTCAGACAAAGTGAAGGAACTGCAGCAGCGCCTGTCGGCCTTCATGGACGAGCATATTTACCCCAACGAGCGGGTTTTCCGGCAGCAGATCGACGAGGGCGATCGCTGGCAGCCGGTGCCAATAATTGAGAATCTGAAAGAAAAGGCCAGGACGGCGGGACTATGGAACCTCTTTCTGGCCCATTCGGCCTATGGTCCAGGCTTGACGAATCTGGAATATGCACCCCTCTGTGAAATTATGGGATGGTCCCCCCTGGCCCCGGAGATATTCAACTGCAACGCTCCCGATACGGGAAATATGGAGACCATTGACCGTTATGGTACGGAAGAGCAAAAAACGCAGTGGCTGATTCCACTTCTGGAAGGCCGGATCCGGTCTTGTTTTGCCATGACGGAGCCGGACGTGGCCTCCAGCGACGCAACGAACATCCAGAGCCGCATTGTCAGGGACGGCGACGACTATGTCATCAATGGCCGGAAATGGTGGATATCCGGCGCCGCGGATCCCCGTTGCCAAATTATCATTTTCATGGGGAAAACGGACCCCCAGCATCCCGAAACGTATCGACAGCAATCCATGATCCTGATCCCCATGGACACGCCGGGTGTCCGTGTTCTGAGGCCGCTGCCTACCTTCGGTTACGACGACGCCCCCCACGGCCACGCGGAGATGCTGTTTGAAAACGTTCGGGTGACCGCCAACAATATCCTCCTTCGAGAGGGTGCGGGTTTTGAAATTGCCCAGGGCCGTCTCGGACCGGGGCGGATTCACCACTGTATGCGGTTGATCGGTCTGGCAGAGCGGGCGCTGGAAAAGATGTGCCGGAGAACCCTCAAACGCATTACCTTCGGCACGCCCATCGCCGAGCAGACCGTGACGCTGGAGCGGATCGCCAATTCCCGTATCCTCATCGATCAGGCCCGCCTGCTGACCCTGAAGGCTGCCGATATGATGGACCGGGTAGGAAATAAAGAGGCCAGAAAAGAGATCGCCATGATCAAAGTCGCCGCGCCGAATATGGCCTGCCAGGTTCTGGACTGGGCCATTCAGGCCCATGGCGCCGGTGGGGTCAGCGACGATTTCGGCCTTGCGTATGCGTATAATGTGGCCCGCTGGCTTCGTCTTGCCGACGGTCCCGATGAGGTCCATCGCAACCAGATCGGCAAGCTGGAACTGCGAAAATACAAGCGAACCTCCTGAATCCTGGCATTCCCTCAGACGGCTCTTATTCAGTTAGTCCCTGCCGGAGCTCCGACAGGGACTAACTGAACGATATTATTTATCAACTGCCGATAGTTCTCCCCCTTTTTCGTCTGTCTATCAAATAAATCCGGGAATAGATATGAGATCGGTCTTTTTTGACCACCCTGAATCTCTGAAAGGAGTTGCATGGAAAAATTTCAAATAGTATAAAGAAAATAAGTTTTCTCCATCACAAAATCAAACTCAGGAGGCTGCGGTATAAATGGAACTTCCTTTCAGGTATCGGGGTACGATTATGGAGCACCTGGGCATCCAATTTGAAACCATCTCCAAGGGAAAGATGGTCCTGACGATGCCAGTAGACGATAGAACCCGCCAATATACGGGCTTTCTCCACGGTGGCGCCTCGGCGGTTCTGGCTGAAACGGCGGCCGGGATGGGGGCCTGGATGAATGTGGATCGGGAAAAGAAGACCGTAGTGGGTTTGGAGGTCAACGCCAATCATATCCGGGGGAAGGACAAGGGTGTGGTGACGGCTACGGCCACACCGCTTCATAATGGCAGGGGAACGGCGGTTTGGGAGGTGAAGATTACCGATGAGGCCGGTAAGTTGATCTGCGCCGCCCGTTGTACCTTGGCCATCGTAGATAAATGATCCTTGACAAAAAATGATTCATCAATAATGTTTACAGGTAATCAGTTTATCTTCAATGATGAAACCGCAGATAAGCGGTTTCCAGGTGAAAACCAGCCGTAAAAGATAAAATTTAGGAGGTTTATGATGAAGTGTCTTGTCGTTTATTCCCACCCCAATCCGAAAAGTTTCAATCATGCCATTCTCGAAACAGCCTCAGAAGGACTGAAATCAAGGGGGCACGAAGTGGTCATTCGGGACCTCTACGCCCTCTCTTTCGATCCGGTCTTGAAGCCGGTTGATTTTGAAGGCATCCAGTCCGGAAACCTCCCTGCGGATATTAAAGCGGAGCAGGAGTTTATAACCAGGGCTGATACTCTGGTCTTAATCCACCCCGTCTGGTGGACGGGACTTCCTGCCATGTTCAAGGGTTACATCGACCGGGTCTTCTGTTACGGGTTTGCTTACACCTTCGACGCCAAGGGCCTCGTCCCTCTTCTCAAGGGCAAAAAGGTCCTGATCATCAACACCCAGGGGACGCCCAAGGATGCCTATGAAGCCTCGGGAATGTTTGATGCGATGAAGATGACTTCCGATGCGGGGATCTATAAGTTTTGTGGGTTGGATGTTATCGACCATGTTTTCCTTCCCGCCGTTCCCATGGTAAAGGACGAGGTGCGAAAAGGTTATCTGGAGCAGATAAAGGAGATCATCGGGAAACTTTGAGGCCGCCTGCACCGCGCAGCCATTATCGTAACCGTGTTTATGGGAACATTCCGTGATTCATGGGAGGCATGAATAATAGCCCTCCCCTTCAAAGGGAGGGCTAGAGTGGGGTTACTTCTTCGTGACGCCGATGCTCTGTTCCGTCCATTGATGGGGGTTTTTCCCTGTCACGCCGGCGTAGAATTCACGGATTTTTACCATGTCCGCTTCAATATTACCCGTCGTGATCACGGCCGGTCCGATTCCCCCCGCCTTCAGTTTGTAGTCAATATAACCCAGGGCAATGGGGATTCCGGCGCCATGGGCGATATAATAGAAACCGGTCTTCCAGTATCGCACCTTTGAACGCGTCCCTTCCGGGGGAATGACCATGATCATTCTGGTACTGTTATTAAATGTCTGGACGCACTGCGTCACGAGGTCGTTCGCCTGACGGCGATCGACGGGGACGCCTCCCAGCCATTTGAAGAGACTGCCGAAGGGAGGGCGGAAGATGGTGTGCTTTCCCAGCCAGAAGACCTTCATCCGGAAGGCAAGGGATAAGATCAGGGTTAGGGGAAGATCCCAATTGGAGGTATGGGGTGCGGCGATCATGACAAACTTCGGGACATTGGGAATCTGACCTTCCTTTTTCCATCCGAAAATCCATAGATAGGAGATGGCCAGGAAATAAAGGACTTGATTGATGACGGGGGTATCGAAAATTGTTCGTCTCATGTTTTGCTTGCGCCCTTCAAGGGAGGAGAAAGGGAACCTGCCCTCTCATACTGAGTTGACTATATGGAAAGTCATCCATGTGTCAAGGAAAATCATTAAAGGTAATAAAAGCGTATTGTTACAGTTATTCTTGACGGCATGAGCGGATTGTAGTAGGAAACTGCCATTGTGTGAGGATGTTCCCAGTCAAAGGGAACCGTCCCCATTCATTTTACTTTTTCACAAAACTCTCACAAAGGATTCGAGCATGAGTTTCGAGAGTCGGAAGAGCATGATAGTGGCTTTGGTTATTGCCTTTCAGCTAGGTCTGCTTTTCGCCATGCCTCCTCTTCACGCAGAAACTACTTCCCCAGCGGAAACAATATCAAAAGGGCAAGCGGGTTCTGCCGTCACGGAGGAACCGGAGGGAGTAGAGGGCAAAGCCTACTATTACGCCAAGCGCTATAACAAAAGAAGAACCAGTTCCGGGGCGCTCTACAACCCTCGGAAACTGACGGCGGCCCATCCGACTATTCCTCTTGGCGCCCGGCTAAAAGTAGTGAACCTCTCAAATAAACGATCGGTGGTGGTGACCGTCAATGATCGCTGCCGCAAGCACAGTTTCGAATTCATCGATTTATCGCAGGCAGCGGCGCAGGAACTTGGGTTTTTCGGCAAGGGGATGGCGCGAGTACGGATCATCCCGGTCGATGAGTAGTTTTGGGGATGTCAAGATTATCATTTGATCGAGGATTAAAGGAGGAGATCATGAAAAAGCTCGTCGTTATCATGGCATTGGTATTCTGTTTTACCGCGACAGCGCAGGCGGGATGGCTCGACAAAGTCAAGGAGGCCGGTTCGGACGCAGTCAAGCAAAGTATTCCGGGGCAAACAACGGGCGCCGCACCGGCATCTGCGCCACAGGGGGCCGCTGCTGAACCGGCAAAACAGGGGAGTCTTGGGCAGCCGGGAGAGGCGGCCAAGCCGTCACTACCATCAGTCAGCCGGCCGGTATCGGGAATATCTCCGGACCAGCAGGACGCGAACGACTGTACGGCCTATGTACATGAGGATTATAAGAAATCCAAACAGGCCCTGAAGGAAAGCAACCTGAAACGAGGAAGTTCCAACTATCTGCCGAAGAAGGAATGGATGGACTATCTGAAGGGTAGATATCCCAATATGAAGTTCAAGAATGGTTTTTACTGGCATTTTGGCAAGTGGTTTGGCAAGAGCTGCGCCTATGTGGACCTGACGTGCCGGAACAATGAGCCCGGATGCGATATTTCAATGAAGTGCCTGGACTTCTATACGCGGAAGGGAGGCCAGACCTGTCCTCCCAACCTGTGTGACCATAACGATACGAAATGTATCGAGCCCTACAAGGCGCCGGTACAATAGTTATATGGCCGAGATTCTTCAGGAAGCAGGTAGCTGTCATTCCGGCTGATGGCCGTCAAGGATAAGGGAGAGTTCTTTGTCGTAGGCGCCATAGTCGCTGAGATTATTGTGCCCGCCCCCTTCAATCCGGATTATCTTGTGGGGTGATTTAATCAATGGCGCCAGCCTGGCGCTGGCGTCATAGGGGATGATGTCATCCCTTGTTCCGTGGATCAGATAAACAGGGCAGGTAACCTCCGGGATCCAGAGATCCGTCCGGAAGGGATATTTCAGGAAGAGGGAAATGAGCGCTTTGGGAAGAAAAGGGTAGTGATAGGATGCCAGGTCGGCGAGGCTGAAGAAAGGAGACTCCAGAATGAGCATCCTTGGCTTGCCGGATCTGGCAACGAATGTCGCCACCCCCGTTCCGATCGACCTGCCGTACAAGATGATCCGGTTTTCGGGATATGATTTTTTCAAATAGCCATAGACCGCCAGCCCGTCATCAAGCATTTGCTTTTCGTTCGAGATACTTCCCGTGCTCTTGCCGAAACCCCGATAGTCGGGAATCAGGATATCGTAGCCCCGGGAGGTAAAATCCCGAGCTACATCTCCCCATGTCCGCAAGCTGCCGGCGTTGCCGTGAAAATAGAGAATGACCCCTTTGGCTTTTACGGTCTTGAAGTGAACCGCGTTAAGGGTAGCCCCCGCAACGGGTACGGTCACCTCTTCAAAGGGAGCGGAGAAGGCGTAGCGATAGTCGGGTGGCAGAATCTCGGGAAAGAAAATGAGATTTTCCTGGCTGCAACCCACGATGAGGGTAAACAGACATGAGCAGCAGATGGGAGAGAGAATGTTCTTTATCTTCATGGCTTTGCGAAGGTCATGTTAAACTTACGGAAGGCGCTTTACCAAAGTTTCACCTTGATACCATGACGATTAAAAGAAGGAAAGGGCAAATTGACAAGCCCGTCAAGGACCGGAACATTGTTCCCTCTCAAACTCAAAACATTAAAGGAATAAAAAATACTTTCCGGAGGAAATACCATGGCAAAAATGAAAACAGTATCTGTTCAGGCAAAGCTTGGCGAGAAATTTAAGGTTGAAGTAAAAGCTGGGAATCACACTATTTATGTTGACCAACCCCAGGCAGGAGGCGGGGCTGACGAAGGCCCCAATCCCATTGAGTATCTTTTCACATCCCTCGCAGGCTGTATCGGCACCGTGGCCAGAATCATTGCCACGCAGAAGCGAATCAAATTGAACGGCATGGACATGAAAATTGAAGGGGTCTTCGATACGGAGATCATTCTCGGCAAAAGCAAGGAAAATCGCGCCGGACTTACCGGTATAAACGTCATATTAAATATCGACTCAGATATGACTAAGGAAGAAAAGGAGGCTTTTGTCGAAGAAATAGAGAGTCGGTGCCCTGTCTCAGATAATATAGAGAATGTTACGCCTGTAAAAATCGCAGTTATATAACCATTTAATATTAAAGAGAAAGTCCCGAGCGCTTAGTGTAGCAAGAACTTCGGCTTTCTCTTAATAATATCAGCATGTTGAGCTATTCCGGCGACCGGAAGTTTTCTGTTGAAGGAACGGTCTCGGAGCTGGATGCGTTAATGCTGAGCCTCATGTCTCGAAAGATGAAAAGGGCAAATCGACAATCCCGTCAAGGTTCGAAACAGTGCTTCCCCATCGTTGCGGGTGGAGGCAGGGGATACTGGCCCGTGTAGCAGGCCAGGCAGAATGATTCATGCTTAATTCTCGTTGCTTCCACCATTCCTGCGAGGGATAGATAATAGAGGGAGTCGAGGCCGATGAACTTGCCGATGGCGTCCACTTCTCCCTTCTGGGCGGCGATCAGCTCTCCTTTCGCGGAAAAATCGATACCGTAGGGGCAGGGGTGACGGGTGGGCGGGCAACTGATGACCATGTGGATTTCCTTAACCCCGTTGTTCCTCAGGTTCCGGACGCGGTTCCGGCTGGTGGTGCCGCGGATGATGGAGTCTTCCACGATGAGAACCCTTTTACCCTCCAGGAGGGGCCGGACGGGATTGAGCTTTACCCGGACGCCGAAATCACGAACCGGCTGGGTGGGCTGAATAAAGGTTCTCCCCACATAATGATTTCTGATCATTCCCATCTCAAAGGGGATGCCGCTTTCCTCGGCATAACCTAGGGCGGCGTAATTGCCGGAATCGGGGAAAGGCATGACCAGATCGACGTCAGGCTGGTACTCCTGGGCCAGACGATGGCCAAGCCGCTTCCGGCAGAGATACACGTTCTGGCCGAAAATCTGGCTGTCCGGCCGGGCGAAATAGATCAACTCGAAGATGCAGTGGGTATGTTTGAGTTCCGGAAAGGGGGTCAGGCTGCGGACGCCGGTATCATCAATGATCACGATTTCACCGGGTGTGATGTCCCGGATGTAGGTTGCCCCCACGAGGTCAAAGGCGCAGGTTTCCGAGGCGACCACCCAGCCGCCGTTGATCCGGCCCAGACATAGGGGGCGGAAACCACGGGGATCCCGGGCCGCGATGATCCGGTTGCGGGTCATCATGACGAGGCTGTAGGCCCCTTCTATTTGAGAAAGGGCGCTGACGAGGGCTTCTTCAAAACCATCCCGCAAATGAGCAGCCATGAGATGGACGATGACCTCGGTGTCCATGGTGGATTGGAAAATGGAGCCCCGACCTTCCAGGGTCGAACGCAGATACTGGGTATTGGTCAAGTTGCCGTTGTGGCCGATGGCATAATATTCCTCGCCGTGATGGGCGATGAAGGGCTGGGCGTTGGCGAGCACCGATGACCCGGTTGTCGAGTAACGGACATGACCGATGGCCAGATGGCCCTTGAGTTTGGCCAGATTATCTTCCCGGAAAACCTCGGAGACGAGACCCATCGCTTTGTGGGACCAGATATCGCAACCATCCGCAGAAACGATACCCGCACTTTCCTGTCCCCGATGCTGGAGGGCGAAGAGGCCAAAAAAGGTCAGCCGGGCCGCTTCCGGATGCCCATAGACGGCAAAAACGCCGCATTCCTCCCGGGGATAAGGAGAAGGCAATAGGCAGGAAGAAGGCAATAGGCAAGAGGCATCAGGCAATGGGTTGGAAGAAGGCAATAGGCAAGAGGCATCAGGTAATGGGTTGGAAGAAGGCAATAGGCAAGAGGCATCAGGTAATGGGTTGGAAGAAGGCATCATTTTATCCTTTTAATAAGAGAGGATAGCATCTTATTCAGTTCAATTATTTTGCTGAAAGCTTCCTCTGCATCATTCTGATTGAGGTATCCTAATCTGACACATAAATAAATTTGCGTTTCGAGTTCTAAAAGAGATCCTCTGCTTATAGAAAGAAACTGTTTGTAATTACCGGTTGATTGTCTTCCATAGCCTTCCGCAATGTTGGAAGGTATAGAAACTGCCGCCCTTCTCATTTGCGAAGTAAGACCCCATTGCTCGCATGCCGGAAGGTTTCCCGTGATTCGATAAACAACTTCCACCAGATTTATCCCTTTTTGCCACACCAACAAATCTTTATAGTCTCTTATGTCCTGTTTCTCAAACTCCATACCCTATTGCCTGTTGCCTTCTTCTAGCCTTCTTCCTGCCTATTGCCTGTATGATAGTCCTGAATGGCGACAACCTGCCAGTCGTTCTCCTTGAGGGCCAAAATGGCCTCACTCATGGCCTTCGCCCCGGCCAGGGTAGTCGTGTAAGGCACATTATAGATCAGGGCGCCCCGCCGGATATTGTAACCGTCGTAGGAAGATTTCCGACCTACGCTGGTATTGATCATCAACTGGATCTCACCGTTCTTGATATAGTCGAGGACGTGGGGGCGACCCTCGGAAAGTTTGTTGATGGCTTTGATCGTAACTCCGTAATCATTGAGGAAGGCAGCGGTGCCTCTGGTGCCGACGAGTTGAAATCCCATGTCCTGAAAAGCCCGGGCGATAGGGACGGTCCTTTCCTTATGAATATCGTGGACACTTATATAGACCTGTCCCGCCAGGGGAAGCTTGAATCCGGCGGCGAGTTGGGATTTGGCGTAGGCCATGCCGAAAGAGGCGTCGATACCCATGACCTCTCCGGTGGATTTCATCTCCGGTCCCAGGAGGACATCGACGTTGGGGAAGCGGCTGAAAGGGAAAACGGCTTCCTTTACGGAGATATGCTTGGGCTGGATAGTTTTCGTAAATCCCAGTTCTTGCAGCGATTTTCCCAGCATCACCTTTGTCGCCAGCTTGGCCAGGGGAACGCCGATTGCCTTACTGACAAAGGGGACCGTGCGGGAGGCCCGGGGGTTGACTTCCAGGATAAAGAGGTTTCCGTCCTTGATGGCGTACTGGATATTCATGAGGCCCACCACGCCCAGTTCGGCGGCTATCTTTTTCGTTTGCTTTTCAATGAGGCTGATCATCTCCGGTGCCAAGGTCATGGGGGGCAGGATGCAGGCGCTGTCTCCTGAATGGATGCCCGCCGCTTCGATGTGTTCCATAATGCCGCAGACGACGGTTTCGTGGCCGTCGCTCAGGGCGTCCACGTCCACTTCGATGGCGTCCTCCAGAAACTGGTCGATGAGAATGGGATGGCCCGGGGAGACGAGGAGGGCCCGTTCCATGAACGACCGGAGGGTCTTTTCATCATAGACGATCTCCATGGACCGGCCACCCAGGACGTAGGAGGGGCGGACGACCACGGGGTAGCCGATTATTGCGGCGGCCCGGACGGCTTCTTCCGTGTTCATGGCCGTGTCATTGACCGGTTGTTTTAGGTCCAGCAGGTCAACGATTTCCTGAAAGCGCTTACGGTCTTCCGCCCGGTCGATGGCGTCCGGTGAGGTGCCCAGGATCTTTGCCCCCGCCGCTTCCAACCCCTTGGCGAGATTGAGGGGGGTTTGCCCGCCGAACTGGACGATGACCCCGAGGGGCTTTTCCCGGTCGAGGATATGCAGGACATCCTCCAGGGTCAGGGGTTCAAAAAAGAGCTTGTCCGAAGTATCGTAATCGGTGCTTACCGTCTCCGGATTCGAGTTGATCATGATGCTCTCGACGCCCTCTTCCCGCAGGGCGAAGGAGGCGTGGACACAGCAGTAGTCGAATTCGATGCCCTGGCCGATCCGGTTGGGGCCCCCGCCCAGGATGACGACCTTCGGGCGGTCGGAGGGGCGGGCCTCGTCTTCCGATTCATAAGTGGAATAGTAATAGGGGGTATAGGCCTCGAATTCGGCGGCGCAGGTGTCCACGAGTTTATAGACGGGGATGATCCCCTGCTCGAACCTATAATTGCGGACAGTCTGCTCATCGGTTTTCCAGATTTCGGCCAAACGCCGGTCCGAGAACCCCATTTCCTTGGCAGCCCGGATCATCTGATCATCAAAGGGATTTTCAGTCAAGGCAAACTCGGCGAGTTCTTTTTCCGCCATGACGATCTCTTCGATTTGATAGAGAAACCAGGGATCGATCTTCGTCAGGCCGTAAATTTCATCTATCGTTAAACCGTGGGCGATGGCTGCGGCGACATAAAAGAGGCGCAGGGAATTTGGCGTTCGCAGCTTCGGGGCGAAAAATTCCCGGGGATTCGGTATGGATTCCGGCATTTTTTCGAGGAGTGAGAAGCGGCCGATCTCCAGGGAGCGGATCGCCTTCTGGAGTGATTCCTTGAAGGTCCGGCCGATGGCCATGGTTTCGCCGACGGACTTCATGGAGGTGGTGAGAAAATCCTCCGTTTCCGGGAACTTTTCAAATGTCCACCGGGGGATCTTGGTGACGACATAGTCAATCGTCGGCTCGAAGGAGGCCATTGTTTCTCTGGTGATATCATTAGGTATTTCGTCGAGGGTATATCCTACGGCCAATTTGGCGGCGATCTTGGCGATAGGGAAGCCGGTGGCCTTCGAGGCAAGGGCGGAAGACCGGGAAACCCGGGGATTCATCTCGATGACGATCATTTCTCCCGTCTCGGGGTGGATGGCGAACTGGACATTGGAACCTCCGGTTTCCACGCCGATTTCCCGCATGATCGCAATGGCGGCGTCCCGCATGTGCTGGTATTCCCGGTCCGTCAGGGTCTGGGCCGGGGCGACGGTGATGGACTCCCCGGTGTGAATGCCCATGGGATCAAGGTTCTCGATGGAGCAGATGATGACGACATTGTCCGCCTTGTCCCGCATGACCTCCAGTTCGTATTCCTTCCAGCCCAGGGCCGATTCTTCCAGCATGACCTCGTGAATCAGGCTGGCGTCAATGCCCGACTTGGCAATTTCCGCCAGTTCTTCCCGGTTGTAAGCCACGCCGCTCCCGGTACCCCCCAACGTGAACGAGGGCCGGATAATGATGGGAAAGCCGATTTCCCCGGCGATTCGGGAAACATCGTCCATATTTTTAGCAAAGCCGCTTCGGGGGACCCGGAGACCGATTTTCTCCATGGCGGTGCGGAATTTTTCCCGATCCTCCGCCTTATGGATGACATCAAGAGAAGCGCCGATCATCTCGACGCCGTATTTCTCCAGAGTACCGTTTTCCGCCACCGCCACGGCGGTGTTCAAGCCCGTCTGTCCGCCCAGGGTGGGCAGGAGGGCGTCGGGACGCTCCTTGGCAATGATCTTGGCCAGGGCCTCCGGCGTGATCGGTTCGATGTAGGTCCGGTCCGCCGTTTCCGGGTCCGTCATGATCGTCGCCGGGTTGCTGTTGATGAGGATGACCTCATAGCCTTCTTCTTTCAGGGCTTTGCAGGCCTGGGTCCCCGAATAATCAAACTCGCAGGCCTGGCTGATGATGATGGGGCCGGAACCGATGATCAGGATCTTCTTTATATCTGTTCTTTTGGGCATTTTACTCCCATTCAATTGTTGATGGTGGCTTGGAACTGATGTCGTAAACTACCCGGTTTACCCCCCGGACCTCGTTGATGATCCGGTTGGAGACCCGGGCGAGGAGGTCATGGGGAAGTCTCGCCCAATCCGCCGTCATGGCGTCATCGCTCGTCACCGCCCGGATGGCCAGGATATTTTCATAGGTCCGCTGATCGCCCATGATGCCGACGCTCTTGATGGGCAGCAGGACAGCGAAGGATTGCCATAGTTTTCCGTAGAGGTTTGCCGCCCTGATCTCATCGAGGAAGACCACATCGGCCTTTTTCAGGATATCGAGACGCTTCTGAGTAACCTCGCCGATAATCCGGATGGCCAATCCCGGACCGGGGAAGGGCTGGCGCCAGACCATCTCCTCCGGAAGTCCCAGTTCCTTTCCCAGGAGGCGGACCTCGTCCTTGAAGAGGTGTTTCAGCGGTTCCACAAGTTTCAGTTTCATCTTTTTCGGAAGACCGCCGACGTTGTGATGGGACTTGATCACGGCGCTGGGGCCGCCGAAGGTGGATCTGGATTCGATGATATCCGGGTAGAGGGTTCCCTGAGCTAAATACTTGACATCTTTGATTTTCTTTGCCTCTTCGTCGAAGATCTCAATGAAGGTCCTGCCGATGATCTTGCGCTTCTTTTCCGGATTTTCCACCCCCCGCAAGCGGTCTAAAAAGATCTTCCTGGCTCGCACGAAGCGCAGTTTTATGCGGAAATGCTTCCGGAAGACATCCTGAACCTTTTCCGCCTCCCCCTGCCGGAGGACACCGTTATCTACAAATACACAGGTCAACTGGTTGCCGATGGCACGATGGAGGAGGACGGCGGCAACGGAGGAATCGACGCCCCCGGAGAGTCCCAGGATGACCTTGCCGTTACCGACCTGGGAGTGGATTTCCTCTATGGCTTCCCGGGCAAAGGATTTCATGGTCCAATTCTCCCGGCACCGGCAGACGGCAAAGAGAAAGTTGCCCAGGATTTTCTTCCCTTCCGGAGTATGGACCACTTCCGGGTGGAACTGAAGACCGTAGAATCGCCGCTTCCGATCCTCCGCGGCAGCTACGGGAGTATTCGGCGTCGAGGCGGTGATCTTGAATCCTTTAGGAAGCTTGCCGATGGTATCGCCGTGGCTCATCCAGCATTTCGTGGTCTTTTCAACGTCCGCAAAGATGCCTTCCTGTTTGACTATCTGCAGTTCTGCAAACCCGTATTCCCGTTTTGCCGCGGCGATGACATTGCCCTCAAGGGTATGGACCATGAACTGGAGACCGTAACAGATCCCAAGCACCGGGATGCCTAAAGTGAAAATGCCGGCATCAACCCGGGGGCTGTTCTTTTCGTAAATGCTGGCCGGACCGCCGGACAGGATGATCCCTTCGGGTTTCATGGCCCTGATTGTCTCCAGGGAAATATCCGGGGGTTCAATCTGGCAATAGACGTGGTGTTCACGGACCCGCCGGGCAATAAGCTGGTTATACTGGGAACCGAAATCAATAATCAGGATCATGCTGCTGCTCCTTTCGCATCTTCAATCTTGACGGCCATTATTTCAGACTTATTTCAGGCTTATTAATCTTTAAAAGCCCGTAACAATTAGTCTATTCCCTCCCCCTTCAAGGGGGAGGTTAGGAGGGGGATGGGTTTTCCCCCATCATTGCCACAAACCGGTCAAAAAGATAGGCGGCGTCATGAGGGCCCGGGGCCGCTTCCGGGTGGTACTGAACGCTGAAAGCCATCGATTCCGGATAGGAAAGTCCCTCCGAAGTCCCGTCGTTGAGGTTCTCGTGGGTCGCCTCACGACACCGGGCGATGGAAGCGGGAATGACGACAAAACCGTGATTTTGAGAAGTAATTTCAATCTTTCCCGTCTGTTCCTGCCTCACTGGCTGGTTGATGCCGTGATGGCCGAATTTCAGTTTTTCCGTTTTCCCCCCCGCTGCCTGTCCGAGAATCTGATGCCCCAGGCAGATGCCGAAGACCGGTACTTTACCCAGGACAAAGGCCGCCGCTGCCACTAAGTAGGGGAGGGCCGCCGGATCTCCCGGGCCATTGGAAAAGAGAACCCCATCGGGTTGCCAGGCAAGGATGTCCTCCCCCGTTGCCGTTGCCGGCAGGACGATGACCTGACATCCCCGTCCTTCCAGGTGGCGGAGGATGTTGTATTTAACGCCGCAGTCGATGACGACGACGCGCCTTGATGTTGCCTTGGTTTCCGCCGCCAGGGGGGGCGAAAATGATGCGCCTTCTTTATCTCCCTGTTGCAGGTCTCGAATTGCATCCCCGGCGGAAGCCGAAAAGTTGCCGGGCAAGTTCTGTCTGATCCCGTCTTTCCATAGATATGGGGTTTTACAGGCCACCTCCCTGACCAGATCACGGCCGACGAGCCCGGGATAGGCCCGGACCTTCTCAATCAACCTGGGGATGTCCGTTGTTTCCGTTGATAATATCCCTTTCATGGCCCCGGTGAGTCGGAGGCGCCTGGTCAGCGCCCGGGTGTCGATACCTTCGACGCCCAATTTCCCATGGGCCTCCAGAAACTCCTGCAGGGATTGCCGGGATTGCCAGTTGCTGGGCCGGGAGTGATATTCCTTGACGATGAAACCTTCCAGATAAATCCCGTCTGATTCCATGTCTTCGGGATTGATACCGTAATTTCCCACGAGGGGATAGGTCATGGTCACGATCTGTCCCTTGTAGGAGGGGTCGGTGATTACCTCCTGATAGCCTGTCATGCCGGTATTGAAGACAACCTCGCCGCAGACCTCGCCGGTTCCGGCAAAGGCGTATCCCGGAAAGACGCTGCCGTCTTCCAGGACGAGGATGGCTGGTAGCTGCTGTCGCAAGAGCGACATAATAACTCCTCAATTTTTATATGATTTATAATCGCCAATCATGAAGAAAACACGAAGGCGAGAAGGCGAAATCACTCGATTCTGATTTCGCATTTCCCGCCCCCTAGTAACGTATCAATCCTCAATTGTCCACCTTTTTTGGGATGGACAGGCATCATCTGTCGATGGTTAAAATGTTTCAGCTCTGTTGTGGCATTCGTTGATCAACTGATAAACAGCATCTCCCAGAACTTCGGCAAGGGCCATAATTCGTCGTCCACAAGACCCTCCAGCTCATCAACGTAGTCGCGAAGTTCATTCATTCTGGTTTTGACCTTGCTGCAGAGCATTTCCGCTTTTTTCTGTTCATCGTGGATGGTCGCGGCTTTTTCGATCCCGGCCAGAACATCTTTATTGGCTGCATAGATTTTGTTCACCAGTTCGACGATCCTCTTTAACAGCTCCTCCTGAGCGACCGGAGAGGCGGCCTTGCCCAGTACTTCCCTGGTTTCGGAGACGGCCTCGGCCAGGCGCGTCTGATACACCGTTGCCACCGGGATGATCTGGCTCAGGCAGATGTTGTTCAGACATTTAACTTCAATTTCCAGGTCCTTGATATATCTTTCAATGTGGATCAGGTAACGGGACTTGAGTTCCACATTGGAAAGAACCCGGTATTTCTCGAATAAATCCAGTGCCTTTTTGGTAGCCAGGGCCTTTAAGGCGACCGGCGTGGTCTTGTTGTTGGGCAGCCCCCTTTTGGCCGCTTCCTTTTCCCATTCCGCAGTGTAGTTGTCACCGTTAAACAACACCGGTTTGATATCCTTCAACTCTTTTTTGATTACCGTGAGGACGCATTGGTTGATGTTGGTGCCTTTTCCGCACTGAGCCTGGATCTTTTCCGCCAGATAGTCGAGGCTCTCCGCGACAATCGTATTGAGAACCGTGGCGGGAAAGGAAATGGACTGGGCAGACCCTACGGCCCGGAATTCAAATTTGTTCCCCGTAAAGGCAAAGGGCGACGTCCGGTTCCGGTCGGTGCTGTCCTTGCTGACGATGGGCAGCGAGGCAATACCGAGGTTAATGATCTCGCTGTCCGTCGCTTCGGTTACTTTGCCGCTTTCGATATCGGCGAGAATCTTGCTTAGCTGGTCGCCCAGGAAGACCGAGATGATGGCCGGCGGCGCTTCATTGGCCCCGAGGCGGTGGTCGTTGGCGTAGGATCCCACGGAGGCCCGCAGAATATCGGCGTGTTTGTAAACGGCGCGGATAGTGGCGATGAGAAAGATCAGGAACTGGATATTGTCGTGGGGCGTTTTGCCGGGATTCAGCAGGTTATTGCCCTTGTTATCGGACATGGACCAGTTCAGATGCTTGCCAGAGCCGTTGATCCCGGCGAAGGGTTTTTCATGGAGGAGGCAGGCCAGTTTATGCTTCTTTGCCACCGATTGCATCGTATCCATGACTATTTGATTATGATCTACGGCCAGATTCGCCTCTTCAAAGACCGGCGCCAGTTCGAACTGGCTGGGGGCAACCTCGTTGTGCCTGGTCTTGGCGGGAACGCCCAGTTTAAAGAGTTCCTCTTCCATGTCGTGCATGTATGAAGAGATCCTCTCTTTGATACTGCCGAAATATTGGTCCTCAAGCTCCTGCCCCTTGGCGGGGGGGGCGCCGACGACGGCCCGACCGCCGAGGACGAGATCCGGACGTTTATAGAAATAATCCGCATCGATGAGGAAGTATTCCTGCTCCGGTCCCAGGGTCGCGTAAACGCCTTTTACGTCTTCGTTTCCGAGCAGTCTCATAATATTCAGGGCGCTTTTGCTGACCACCCGGTTCGACCGCAGGAGGGGGGTCTTCTTGTCGAGGGCCTCCCCGGTGTAAGAAAAGAAGGCCGTCGGGATGCACAGGGTAGTCGAGATGCCATTCCGCCGGATGAAGGCCGGTGAGGACATGTCCCAGGCCGTATAGCCCCGGGCTTCGAAAGTGGCCCGGATGCCGCCGCTCGGGAAACTTGAGGCGTCCGGTTCGCCCTGGACAAGCTGCTTGCCGGAGAACCGTTCCATGACGGAGCCGACCCCGGTGACATCGACGAAGGCATCGTGCTTTTCCGCAGTGATGCCGGTCATGGGCTGGAACCAGTGGGCGAAGTGGGTTGCCCCTTTCTCCAGGGCCCATTCCTTCATGGCATGGGCCACGATGTTGGCGGTTTCGATATCGAGGATGGTTCCTTCGTGGATGGCGTCGATGATTCTGCCATAGGTGTCCCCCGGAAGCTTGATCTTCATGACGTTGATGTTGAAGGTGTCTTCGCCGTAGTATTTCGATACGGGCAGAAACTTTTCTTTTTCAACCGTATAGTTTCTTTCGGCAGCGATAATCGGGCATGTCTTTTTCATAATTCCTCCATAATATGTGCGTATATTTTATTTTCTCAATACTATTGCCTATTGCCTGTTGCCTGTTCACTCCACCGGTGTATTTTCCACTAGTTCCCATATCCCGCAGGGACAGGCGGCGGCGCAGAACCCGCAGCCGATGCATTTTTCACCATCCACTATATACTCATAGGCATCCCCTTCCAGAGAGCGCCGGGAGATGGCATTGCCCGGGCAGAGGGTCTCGCAGAGTCCGCAGTCCCGGCAGGCGCCGCAGGAGGCGCACTGGCTTGAACAGGAGTTCAGATCTCCTGTCGGATTGACCCGGGGATCATAATACTCCAGATGAATCCGCGCCGGTTCTACGGCGGGCAGATTATCGTATGAATCCTCCCGCCCCCGCAGGATATCGTCAATTGTCCGGGCGGCAATTCTGCCCGCGCCGATGGCCTCAGTAAGCAGGCCGAGACGGACGGCGTCGCCGATGGCGAAAACCTGGGGATCACTCGTTTGATAGCGGTCGTTGACGGCGATGAATCCCCTGTCCAGAAGAATCTCTTCCGGGAGGAAGGTCAAATCGGGGGCATCGCCGACGGCCATGATAACCGTGTCGGCTGCGAGCAATGTTCCATCGGTCAACTCCACACCCTTTGCCGTAACGGCCTTCGTGAATCTCGGCCAGAGGAATTTGGCCCCGGCGGCCTCGGCGTGCTTTCTTTCCACACCGAAAGAGGCTGGTTCCTGAATGTCGATCAGGGTAATATCCTTGGCCCCCAGGCGTGCGGCTTCCGCGGCGGCGTCGCAGCCGACATTTCCCGCGCCGATGATGACGATCTTTTCCCCAACCTTAACCTGATTCGCCTTGCTCAACCGGAGAAAATCCAGGGCCGCCATGACCCTTTCCTGGCCCGGCACGGGTATCAGGCGCGGCTTTTGGGCCCCCGCCGCAATGACCACCATGTCATGCTTTCCTTTGATCTTCTGAAAGTCCTTTTTCGTGAGGGGTTTCTTCAGGTGGACCTGACTGATCTGCTCCTGGACCCGCTTCAGTTCGTGGTCGACAATTTCATCGGGGATGCGGCTCCTGGGGATCGTGGCGGTGATCTTCCCTCCCAGGCGCTCCTGAACCTCATAGATAACGGGGGCGTGTCCCATCAGCCACAACTGCCAGGCAGCGGAAAGACCTGCCGGACCGCCGCCGATGATGGCGGTTGTCTTGCCCGATTTCGGGGCGGGTGTCGGCGTCCTGGCCGTAAGGGAGGCCTTGCCGAGAGCGGCCACATCCAGTGCCGGCATCTGCGAAATCTGGCGGGTGCAATTTGCCATGCAGAGATTGGGGCAGAGATAGCCGCAGACCGTGGCGGGGAAGGGGGTATAGCTGAGTGCCAGGTCCACGGCTTCATCCATTTTTCCGCTGCGGATCAGGCTCCAGCGCTTCTGAACGGGAATACCCGTCGGGCAGGAGGCCTGGCAGGGAGGAAGATGCTTTTCATTTTCCCACAAGGGAAGATAGCGGCGCAGTTCGCCGGTGGGAATCAGATCAATGGCAGTCCTTGGAATGTCCGTCAGATCCCCAATGAGGCCGCCTTTTCCCAGCTCCTTATCCCAGACCTCGTCGCAGAACTGGTGCAGACTCCGGGCGGGCTTGCGGGCTTTTTCGTACGGTTGCCGGGCGGTCAGGATCTGCCAGGCAGCACGGTCGGCGGTAAGGACGGCATATAATTCCGTTCGTCCCGTAGCCTTGAGGAAAATTGCAATGTTATCCTTCAGCCATTTCCAATCATCGTTGTCGAGGCCGGACAGTTTTGCGTCTTCTTCACTGAAGCCCTGATGAAGTCCCCGGAAGAAGATCCTGCCGCTTACCATCCCCACACAGGGTCGGTAGCCCATGATATTTTCATGGCGCGGTGTGTCGTGTCCGCAGATCACGGCAACGCCGCCGGCCATAAATTCGGCAAAGGAGTCGCCGACACTGCCCAGGACCCAGAGTTCCGGGGGGGCAAAGCGGGGGTTATGCTTGGTCATCGTCATGCCCCGGGCGCCAATGTCACCGGCAACGTAGATCTTGCCCTGAGCCATGGCATTAGCCACACCATTGGTGGCGTTGCCCCGCACGATGATCTGGGCGCCGCCATTCAGCCAGCCGACATCGTCGGAACAAGGGCCGAAAACGTCAATAGTTGCATTGGGAAATCCCATGGAACCAACACGCTGTCCCGCCGGTCCGAGGACACGGATTAGAATCTCCTCTTCTCCCGCCTTCCAAAGACGGCCGCCGATGCCGTGTTGCCCATAGGCGTGAATCTCGATACAGCGATGGCCATCCCGGACCGCCGCCTGAACCGCCGCCTCCAGGGCTCGGGTGTCCACCCGGACGCCGTTTTTCATCCCCGGGATGATGATGGTGGGTTTATAGAGCATGGATAAATCTCCTATAAAACATGGCGAATCTGAAGTCTTGCGGCGGCGTCGCCATCGGCGATGCCCAGGGCGTCGGACATGCCGATGGGCAGCGACGTCGAGCGACCGAGAGGGGCCATGATCTTTTTAAGTTCCTGGTCAAAGCTAAGATAGACATCGACGACGCGCTCCGCTACCTGCTCCGGGTCCAGGCGCCGATACAGCCGGGCGTCCTGGGAGGTGATCCCCTTGGGGCAGAGACCGATATTGCAGATGTTGCAACGATCGCTCTCGGAACCAAGGCAACCCGCCGCCGCCTGCATGATATATTTGCCGATCTGAACGCCGCTTGCCCCCAGCATGATCAGGGCTGCGGCGTTAGCCGCCAGATTCCCGTTCTTGCCGATTCCGCCGCCAGCAAAGATAGGGATCTCATTCTGCTTGCCGATCTTGACGAGATTCAGATAGGCGTCCCGGATGTTACTGGCAATGGGATGCCCCATATGATTCATGGAGACATTGTAGGCCGCCCCCGTACCGCCGTCCTCGCCGTCGATGGCCAGACCGGAGGCGTAAGGATTACGGGTCAGGTTGTTCAGGACCGCCAGGGTCGTACTTGTGGCCGATATCTTCGGATAGACGGGCACCCGGAATCCCCAGGCCATGGATACGGACTGGATCATCTTGGCTACCGACTCTTCAATGGAATACAGGGTCTGGTGGGTCGGCGGGCTGGGAAGGCTGATTCCCTGCGGTACGCCGCGGATGGCGGCGATGAGGCTGTTCACCTTGTACCACATGAGGAGTCCGCCGTCGCCGGGCTTCGCGCCCTGGCCGTATTTGATCTCAATGGCGCAGGGATCTTCCTTCATTTCCGGCAGGGCATGGATGATTTCATCCCACCCGAAATAACCGCTGGCGATCTGGAGGATGACATACTTCAGAAAGCGGGACCGCAGGAGTCGCGGCGGGCAGCCTCCCTCGCCAGTGCAGATGCGCACGGGCATCCCCTTTTCCTCGTTCAGGTAGGCAACGCCCATTTGCAGGCCTTCCCACATATTCGGGGACAGGGCGCCGAAGGACATGCTGCCGATGATCAGGGGGTAGATCTCCCGTACGGGGGGTATCCAGCCGTTTTCACTTGTGGTTTTGACCAGGTCTTCCGCCGGGATGATTCTTCCGAGGAGGGTCCGTAGTTCAAAGTCATGGCGCCCCGCATCTAGGGCCGGGTCCGTGAGCATGGAGATGCGGATAAATTTTATTTCGTCGAGAACGCTGTGGGGATCGTTGCGGCGACCGCCCCGGCGGCGGGGGACACCTCCCTGATTGACATGGAAACGGAGTTTATCGATGTCTGCACTCCGGATGGGCCGAATAGCCCCGTTGGGGCAGACGAGATCGCACATGCCGCAGCCGATACAGGCATGAGCCGGATCCGTCCGCTGATCGACGCCGTGATAGACCGTAAAGACATTGCCCGGCTTCTCCGGGAGGCCGATGATTGTCTGGACGACGCGTTTGCGGTGGACCCCCAATTCGATGGCCCGGACCGGACAGACTGCGGTGCAACGGCCACACAGGGTGCATGCCTCCTTTTTCCAGAGGATCTGCCAGGGGAGGTCGCTTTTGCTCAGGGTGGAGGGATTTATCTTTCCCATTGATTCCATCGCACTACCTCCTGTCGATGTGGGGGGACCATGACGGTGTCATATTTCATAGGCTGAAAGTCTTCACTTTTGTTTCGGGCCGGAATGGCCGCATCGAGACCGCACATCTCGGAGGAAAAGGCGAACATGCCCGAGGCGCCGCCCACGATACCGGGACGGAGCTTTTTGCTGTCCTGGACCATGAAAAGCGTCCGATCGGGCAGACAGCCGATCACACAATTCGGGCCGTCGATGGTCAGGGGACGGCAGGCGTGCTTGACGGTCCGCAACCTTTCTCCCTGGGGATGGCGCTGAAGTTCTTCATCCTTAAGGGGCGTCAGGAGATGCTTGTACATATCCAGTCCCATGCCGAGCTTTTGCTGTGCAAAATGTAGGATGTGGGTAAAGACCTCCGAATCGGACTGATAACCCATGTAACCGGCATAATTCCTGGATGCCAGGTATTCGCGGATCGGGACAAAGGCGGTGTTCTCGCCATTGGTCATCGTTGAGTATCCCTGAATAAAAAAGGGATGGCAGGCATAGATGTCGATGGCGTAGTTGGTGTTCTGCCTGCCCTGGGCAAGGATGATCCGGGCCTGGAATTCTTCGTTGTCGAGGCCGAGGTATTCGGCCAGGACCAGGGGATCTCCTACTTCCTTGAGCATGATCACATCGGGCCAAAAACTGAATACGATCATCGATCCGTCCTGTTCGCCCATCTGGCGCAGCTTGAGCCTGGTCAGCATAAGGCGGTATTCGAGTTCTTCCTTGCTCAGGGACTGCCAGTCCGGAGGATAGTCGTAAACGCGAACGAGATAATTGTCACGTTTTGGCGTTCCCGGGGGGGGTGTCTTGGCCGGCCGGATGGAGAGCTTATATTTAACCATGAAATCCAGATCCAGCATGTAACGGTCCAGGGCCCGGATTCCCTCGTTGGAAAAGATTCCCGAAAGAATCGGCGCTCCTTTGAAACGCTCGAAACTTCCCCCGAGGTCGGTCAGAAAAAGGCCCACCCCCGACCCGTCATGGCCTTCCTTCATGACATTCAGGGCATGAATGGCCGCTATCGGGGAAAGGGGTTCTTTGCTGGTAATGGCAAACAGACGACACATATGTCAATCCTTCTCTCTGTCAATCCGGGCTTGACCCGGGATACAATGTTTTAAAAGGTTGCCTGGAACCTGGGGCGCAGTTTTTATGAGTTTGCGAAGATCATGCCATTCCCGATGTATGGAAAGATTCCTTTTTTACCATTTTATGACGTATTTGTTGAATAAATATTCTGTTGGCACAAAAGGGTCCTCTATCATAAGTCATAAAATGACATATTTGTGCTTTTGGACAGGCCGTATATACATTATTGTTCAAAAGCATGGGTGAACTCATCGGCTGTTTTTCGCCGTCCGGAATTTCCATGGATCGATGCCCATCTTCTGGATCTTATACTGGATAATACGTTTGGTTGTGCCGAGATTTCTGGCGGCCTGGCTCTGATTGCCGTGGGCCTCCTTCAGTGCCTCAATAATCAGGGCTCGTTCCTGACTTTCGATAACGGCGCCAAACCTGCCCGTTTCCTTTTCTACTTCTTCCCGCCCCTTTATCTGCAAGGAAGGAGGAAGATGAATCATTTCAATGGCGTCACCCTCGGTCAGCAGGACTGCCCGTTCGATGCAGTTTTCCAGCTCCCGGACATTTCCCGGCCAATGGTGGGAAAGAAAGGCCTCAATGACGGCGGTGGTAATCCTCTTGACAGGTTTATTCAATTCTTTAGAATACTTGAGAACAAAATGGTCGGCCAGCAGGATAATGTCGTTTCCCCGATCCCGCAGGGGCGGTATGTAAATGGGGAAAACGCTCAGACGGTAATAGAGATCCGTCCGAAATTGCCCTGAGGAAACACAATCCTCCAGGCGGCGGTTGGTGGCGGCGATAACGCGGGCATTTGTCTTGACGAGGCGCGGGGAGCCCAGGGGCTGGAACTGTTTTTCCTGAAGGACTCTAAGGAGTTTGGCCTGCGCCGCTGCCGACAGCTCGGCAACTTCGTCAAGGAAAATAGTACCATTGTTAGCTTCCTCGAAGCGTCCCCGGTGCTGTCTCACGGCGCCGGTAAAAGCGCCCCGCTCGTGTCCGAACAGTTCACTTTCTATAAGGGTGTCGGGGATGGCCGCGCAGTTAACCTGGATCAGGGGCCCTTTGCTGCGGGCGCTGTTCAGGTGAATAGCCTTGGCAATCAACTCCTTGCCCGTGCCCGTTTCTCCAAAGATGAGGGCGGTGGTGCTCGAATCGGCGACGTGGCGGATCAGCCCGAAGACCTCCTGCATGCCCTTGGAATGTCCGATGATATCAACGGTTGGGGGCTTGCCCTGATTAACGAGGCGGCGGAGACGGCGGTTTTCTTCCTCAAGACCGAGGATATGCACTGCTTTGGCGATAAGTTCCGCCACCGAGGACAGCATGGCCATTTCCTGATCCAGATCTTCGACAGCCTGGGCGCCCTTGTCGGCGGAAAGGATGCCGACCACCCGGGAATCATATATGATAGGAACGCAGAGGAAGGCCAGTTCATTACGGTTGAGGTCTTTTCGCGCCCCCGTCCGGTCCAGAAAAAGGGTTTCCTCGCCCAGATTCGGGATGGCCATGGGTCGGCCGGTCTGGGCCACCTTTCCTGTGATGCCTTCGCCGATTTGATAAGTGATTTCCACGCCATCGAGTTTGATGTCATGGGCCACCTCCAGCCATGCCTCCCCGGTGTCCCGATCCAGCAGCGAGATCATTCCCCGTTGCATCCCCAAATGGGCGTTCATCTCACCCAGAACCTGCTCGAGCTGATCCCGCAGCTCCCAGGGCTGGGCGAGGGTCTTGGCGATGGCATGGAGAGCCGCTAATTCTTCGTAATTATGTGTGCTCATATTGGACAAAAATGGGCAGTAATGAATTTCTTTCATATCGTATACAATTTAGTTAAAAAAAAAGCAATGGGACCTGGTGATCTTTTCTGGTATGCATTTTGTAATCAAGTATCGTACCAAATATGTTGAAGCGAGGTTGATCATGGTATCTTTCTCCCGAGTCAGTTCCGGTATCCAGGGTTTGGACGACGTCCTCAATTACTTGCAGACCGGAGACAATGTGGTTCTCCAGGTGGACGATATTGAAGATTACAAGCATTTCGTCCTTCCCTTCGTAAATAAGGCCCTGGAAAATAATGAGCGGGTGGTTTACATGCGTTTTGCCCGCCATGCGCCCCTCCTCGAAGCCACCGGCAAGATTGTCATTTATAAACTTAATGCCGATACGGGGTTCGAATCCTTTTCCACCCAGGTCCATAACATCATCCGTCAGGAAGGACGGGACGTCTTCTATGTTTTTGATTCTCTTTCCGACCTGCTCCTGGCCTGGGCGACCGACCTGATGATCGGTAACTTCTTTGTTATTACATGTCCTTACCTGTTTGAACTCAATACGGTTGCCTATTTTGCCATTTTCCGGGGCCGCCATTCCTTCAAGACCATTGCCCGCATCCGGGAGACAACCCAGGTGCTCATTGACGTCTATAACTATCAGGGCAAGATCTGCGTCCACCCCTTGAAAGCCTGGCACCGCTACACGCCCACAATGTTCCTGCCCCACATCACGGAGGGAGAGAAATATAACCCGATCATGAACAGTGTGGACGCTACCCAGCTTTTCTCCTTTCTGGCCCACAAGAGTTCGGTCAATGCGGAGCGAAATCTCGATTATTGGGACCGTATCTTTCTGCACGCCCGAGAAGTTCTGGAAAACCCCGCAGCCACAGAAGAAAAAAGAGAGATTATCGAGCAGCTTTCCCGGGTCGTGATCGGGAGGGAGAAGCGGATGCTTTCGCTTGCCAAGGACTATTTTACCCTTGATGATTTACTGAACATCAAGGACCGCCTCATCGGCACCGGCTTCATCGGCGGAAAATCCGTCGGCATGCTCCTGGCGAGAAACATTCTCCGCGGGGACAAGGAATATGACTGGCCCGGTTGCCTGGAGCTGCACGATTCCTTCTATATCGGCTCCGATGTCTTCTATTCCTATATTGTCCAGAATGGCTGGTGGAAAACCCTTATGTCCCAAAAGACCAAGGAGGGGTATTTCGAGAGCGCCAGAGAGTTGAAATCCAAGATGCTCAGGGGTGTCTTTCCCGAAGAGGTCAAGGAACAGTTTCAGTTGATGCTCGAGTATTTCGGTCAGTCGCCGATTATTGTCCGTTCCAGCAGTCTCCTGGAGGATGCCTTCGGGAATGCCTTCGCCGGCAAATACGAGAGTTTTTTCTGCGTCAACCAGGGAACGCCGGAGCAACGCTATGAAGCATTTGAAGAATCGGTCCGCCTTGTCTTTGCCAGTACCATGAACGAGGACGCCCTGACCTACCGTCTCCAGCGCGGCCTCGATCAGCATGATGAGCAGATGGCCCTCCTGGTGCAGCGGGTATCAGGGGCCTACCGCAAACATTATTTCTTCCCCGAGGTAGCCGGGGTGGGCCTTTCCTACAACACTTTTGTCTGGAAGCAGGGTATGGACCCCCGGGCCGGCATGCTCCGTATTGTTTTTGGGATGGGGACCCGGGCCGTCAACCGGGTGGAAAACGACTATCCCCGTATCGTGGCCCTGGACGCCCCCCTGGTAAAGCCCCATGGGGGCATGGCGGATATCCGGCGCTTCTCCCAGCATGATGTCGATGTCCTGAACCTCGAGGAAAACCGCTTTCATGCCCTTTCCCTGCTCCAAGTCATCAAGGAAGGATTGGATGTGCGCCTGGACCTGGTGGGCGCAAGAGATACGGAAGCCTCGGAAAGTCTGCGGTCGACGGGACGGGCGGCTCAAGATATCTGGATCCTCACTTTTGATGAGCTTCTGGCAACGACGCCCTTCACAGAGATCATGTCCCGCATGCTCAAAACTCTGGAAGGGGTCTATCAGTATCCCGTAGACATAGAATTTACGGCAAATTTCAACTCCGAAGGGCGTTTGCAGGTCAATCTGCTCCAGTGCCGGCCCTTTCAGACCAAAGGACAGAACGTCCGCGTGGACATCCCGGAAAAGATCAAGAAGAATCGCATTCTGCTGCGCCAGGAAGGGAACTTCATGGGAGGCAGCGTTTCCCAGCCCCTGGCCCGGATCATCTACGTCGATCCCCAGGGCTATACGAAGCTATCCCTTTCTGAAAAGTACGACGTCGCCCGTTTAGTGGGGCGGCTGAACAAGCTGATCGATAACCGGGAGGAGACGCCGACCGCCCTCTTCGGTCCCGGTCGCTGGGGGACTACAACGCCGGCCATGGGTGTCCCGGTTAGCTTTTCGGAGATAAATAATATCACCGCGATCGCGGAGATCGCCTATCAGGATGGCAGTCTGATTCCCGATCTGTCCTTCGGGACCCATTTCTTCCAGGATCTTGTGGAAATGGATATCTTCTATATGGCTATTTATCCGGAGAGAAAAGAAGTTACCTTTAATCGTGAATGGTTAGAGAGCATGCCCAACATATTGGCGGAGCTGCTGCCTCGTGACGATCGTTACGCAGAAGTCGTCCGGGTCTACGATGCCCGGAAACGGGAATTGCTGCTCCTTTCGGATGTGGTCAACCAGAAACTGATCTGCTACGGTAAATAAAAGAGGGGACTGGCAGCCTGCAAAGAGAGTTCAGTCATTCGTGGCGGTATGGCGGCAAATTTCTTATTTTGTCGTCATTTGATAATGGAGCGCTGCAATGAGTCTGTATTAAGCAAAAAGAGCCGCAGGACATATAGCCTGCGGCTCTTTATTGGACACTGTTCTTTAAATCATGCGGGCAAGGCGCCTGTGTCTTGCCGGATACCTCTTACACCACACCGTAAGCCAGCATGGCCCGGGCGACCTTCGTGAAGCCGGCGATGTTGGCCCCTGTTACGTAGTCTCCCTTTCTGCCGTAGGCCTCGGCCGTTTCCACGCAGGACTTGTGGATGCTCTTCATGATGAGGAGGAGACGATTGTCCACTTCTTCTCTGGTCCAGGAAAGCTTCATGCTGTTCTGGCTCATTTCCAGTCCCGAGGTTGCCACGCCGCCGGCGTTGGCCGCTTTACCGGGGCCGTAAAGGACATTGTTTTCCTGGAAGATCTTGACGGCGTCGGGGGTGGAAGGCATGTTGGCCCCTTCCGCGACGCAGTAGCAGCCGTTCTTTACCAGGGCCGCGGCGTTTATGCCGTCGAGCTCGTTCTGGGTGGCGCAGGGTAGGGCGATGTCCACCTTGATCCCCTGTTCCCGGATGACGTCCCAGACGCTCAGGCCTTCAAAGCAGGCCGCCTTGTATTTGGCGGCGTATTCCTTGATCCGGCCGCGCTTGACGTTCTTTAGTTCGATGACATAGTCGCACTTCTTGGCGTCGATGCCTTTTTCATCCACGATGGTCGCGGTTGAATCACAGAGGGTGATGACCTTGCCCCCCAACTGATTGACCTTTTCCACAGCATACTGGGCGACATTGCCGGCGCCGCTGATGGCGACGATCTTGTTTTTGAAATCAAGACCCCTGGTGGCGAGCATTTCGGCGGCAAAATAGGTAGTTCCATAACCGGTGGCCTCTGGACGGACGAGGCTGCCGCCGTATTCCAGGGACTTGCCAGTCAGAACGCCGGTGTGCTCGTTGCGGATCTTTTTGTAGTAGCCGAAGAGATAGCCGATTTCCCGGCCCCCGACACCGATGTCGCCGGCAGGGACGTCACACTCCGGACCGATATGGCGGAAGAGTTCCCGCATGAAGGCCTGGCAGAAGCGCATGACTTCTCCGTCCGACTTGCCCTTGGGATCGAAATCCGTGCCCCCCTTGCCGCCGCCCATGGGCAGAGTTGTCAGGGAGTTTTTGAAAACCTGCTCAAACCCGAGGAATTTAATAATTCCCAAATTGACGGAAGGATGAAACCTCAATCCCCCCTTAAAAGGTCCGATGGCGTTATTGAACTGAACGCGGAAGCCGCGGTTGACGATGACTTTCCCCTTGTCGTCCACCCAGGGAACCCGAAAGTGCATTGCCCGCTCCGGCTCTACGATCCGCTCGTAAATGTTGGCCTTCACAAATTCCGGGTGCCGTTTTGTGGTCGGCTCCAGAGTTTCGAGGACTTCTTCCACGGCCTGATGAAATTCCGGCTGGTCCGGGTCGGTCTGTTTGACCTTGTCAATAACATCTTTGATAACTGACATACTTCTTCTACCCCCTTAAGTTTATTGTGTATATTTTTTGTATATTTCTGAAAACGGCGTCAGATCCCCGTAATTCATCACGGTGGACATGGCCCGACTTTCCACGATAATGCCGGCCTCCTGGACACAGGCGACCGGGTTCAGCCCCCCGACGAGGATGAGCCCCATTTTATTCATATCCACCGGGATCTCGCAGATCGGTTCGCTGACCTCGCCCATGACAAATACGCCATGAATGTCTGCGGCCTTCATCTTTTGCAGGATATCCCGCATCAACGGATAACAAATAGACGGAATTTCACGGAAATTCGCTAAAATCATCCCATCTCCAGTATGGATGGCGCTTTGAACGGTGGTCATATTGGCCCGGATGAAAGCCTCGGAAGGGTCCAGGGAAGATCCGGAGTAGTAAATAAGTTCGACAAAACGTAATGGTTGACGGTTTTTAATTTGTAGAATACCGGCGAATTTGGAGTCCATGGGGATGCCATGCTTCAACAGGACACCGTTGACGACGATGCTGCAAACAGTGGCAATGCCGGTTTTCCCTTCCGGGACAATCAGTTGGCCGAGACGTTCTCCCGCTGACGCAACGGCTACCCTGTTGCTGACCACAAAACCTTCCTCAAAGACAGGGGTCATAATACTAAGGGCGGCAGGGAAATCGGCATTATTTAAGAAAGAGATATTGACAGGCAACAATCCCTCCTGCCTTGTTGGGTCGAAGGTGGTCTGAAAGGCAAGGGTTTCGATACGGGAGATGGCCAGGCCGACCTTGTCCTCCACCCGGGCGGAGCCAAGTTCATCAATGCCCATTCTGGTGATGATGCGGCCATCCTTCTGGCCGATGAGCTTCGTCAAACCCCGCTCGTCCATCAGCTTCAGGTGATAACGGACGGCCCTTTCGCTGGCGGTGACGCCCACTTCCTGCATGCGCCGGGCGATCAGACGCGACCCCACGGGCCCCTGGGCCTCGTTGAGGATGCGCAGGATCAGCAGCGTTTTTCTTTCGACATCTTTATTATTGGTTAAATTTGTTCCCATCGGCAATCGGCCATCATTTGCCGATGGTCCTACACGGAATATCATTTCCTGTCAACACAAAAATGTTCGAAACTTTTTCAGGGAGATACGCAAGAATCAAATGAACCAGAAAAATAACCGTAACCAAATAGTTATTGGTAACCAGGGGGTACAATTGCGTTAATTAATCCCAGCCCATTCTGGGAAAATACCCGATTATAAAATTCCTGCGACAGGCCATATTCCAATAATGTTTCTATTTCTGATTCCCGCGGCAGGATGATATTGGGGAAATCCGATCCGTATAGAATCCGGTCTTTATGTTTTTCAAGAGGTGCATTGCCGAGATTGAACCCTCCCTTGCCCTGAAAATCTTTAAAGAAGGCGTAAGACGTATCCAGATAAATGCCGGGGTGATCTTCCAGCAGATCCATGAAGCCTTGGTATTCATATGCACCCATGTGGGCTATATTGGCCGGTATGGCAGGATACCGCAAGAGGAGCTTCTTAAATTGGTCAATTCCCACGTATCCATTGCCGACAGGTCCGTTGCCCACATGGAAAAGGATGCGCTTTCCTCGATCCGCTACCAGTTCATATAGCGGGAAAAGGCGCTCATCGTGAGGAAAGAAACGCTGGACCAATAACTGCAATTTAAATCCAAGTACCCGCGGATGGCTCAATATTTTTTCGGCAGAGGCAAGGGCATTTTCATCTGCGGGATGAAAAGCCGCAAAGCAATAAAGGTCCGGATTTTCATCAAGGACCCCCAAGTTCCATTCATTGAGGGCCTCCGCGATCCCTTCTCGATGAGCATAATTGGAATAAACAATTTTCTTAATGCCTCGTTCACGCAGGTACTGGATACATTCGCGATAGTAAAACTTATGGATGACATCCCAGTGATAACCCTTGGAGAAGAAATCCCATATGGCGTCGAACATCTTATCCGGGAAAAGATGAACATGAAAATCGATGATGGGGATGCGTATTTTCTGCATATATTAGAATTTCAACTTCAGACCAGTCCGCCACATCGGCGATTGGAAAGCTTCACCATACTCTTCCAGAAAAAGATTTTTATGGCATGAGTGGTCGGATGCCGTCCCAGCACTTCAGGCAGAGATCTTCCCTGGGAATGCCGATAGCGGTCACAAAGGCGTCGATGCTGTTGTATTTTACCGAGTCGGCGTCGATCTGTGCGGCAATCCATTCTTCCAGTTTCCGCAGATCGTCGAGACAACTGATGTTTCCCGAGGGGAAACACTGGCGGGCCGCCAGTTCTTCCAGGGTTCGCGTCGAAACCCCGAAATCGCAGGGATACATGAGAGGAGGACAGGCGATCCGGACGTGAACCTCTTTGGCCCCGGCCTTCTTCAAATCCCTAACCTTATCCTGGATCTGGGTTCCCCGGACGATGGAATCGTCGCAGATGACGATCCGCTTGCCCTCCACGGCATACTTAAGAACGGAGATCTTCCGCTTGGCCATTTTTTCCCGGGCGATCTGACTCGACTGGGTATAGCTCCGGTCGGCGTAGCGGTTGTACAGAAACACATCCTGGTAACGGATCTGAGATCGTTGGTGATAGCCAAGGGCGTGCCCGATGCCGGACATGGGTACGGGAGCGACAATATCGGCTTCCATGTCTTTTTCATCAATATCCCGCTGGGCAAGAGCCTGGCCAAGGTGATTACGGGCCTCCTGAACATAGAGGCCGTCGATGATGGAATCGATGCTGGCCGTGTAGGCCCATTCAAAGGGACAGTGGGCTTTCCGGGGCGAGGGAAGCTGTTTGAGGGTATGGAATCCCTCGGCGTCAATCAGGACGATCTCTCCGGGGCGAACGTCACGGACGATATCCATATCGAGATTCTGGATGGCCCGTGATTCGGAACTGACGGCGTAGCGGGTTCCATTTTTCCCGAGAATAAGGGGCCGGAAGCCGTAGACGTCACGGGTTGCATAGATGCCCTCGGCGGCAAGGATCACCAGGGAATAGGCCCCCTTGATACGCTGGGCAAGAGCGGCAATTCCCGAGACCATGTCGTCGGCCTCCATTATAGTCTTGGCAATGACCTCGATATTGTAACTCCGGTAGAAGGAATGTCCCTGGTCTTTCATGGAGGCGATAAGTTCGTCGGCGTTGATGACATTCCCGCTGAAGGCGAGGGAGATATTGCCGAGGCGGGATTGCCAGGCCATGGGTTGCCTTTCCCAGAGACTCACATGACCGATACCCCAATTGCCGGTCAAGTAGAGGAGGTCCTGTTCCGTGAAGGAATTACCCACCTTGCCATGATGGGTTACCTGGCGGACATGCTGGTCATAGGTGGCGATCCCGCAGTATTCCTGCCCCCGGTGCTGGAGAAAATCGATGCCGTTATAGATGTCAAAAACGGAGGGATACTGGGAGTAAAGGCCGAATATTCCGCAATTGTCTCTTACTTCCTTCATGTGCAGCGCCTTTCAAAAATAAATTATTGATTTGTCGTGCTCGTAATAATTTCCAGAATCCCCTCTCCCTCGGGGAGAGGGATGGAACGAGGGTGGGGCTTATGTAGTCAATGCGAAATTGTAACCCCATCCCCACCCTAACCCTCCCCTTGAAGGGGAGGGAATTAAAGGGTAATGAATCTTTTATTGCTTACCACAACCCTCGAAAGGGAAGGAGAAAGTTGTTTCTTGCAGTGTGTGTCACTATTCACCATTTACCATTCACCACTTTTACCGTATGTCGGCATGATAACTCTGGAGGGACTTGGCCCGGCCATGCCCTTTACGGAAGGCGGTGATGCCCTTGACGGCCGCCACTGCGGCGGCAATAGTGGTGATATAGGGGATTTTATATTGGATCGCCGCCTTACGGATATAGGAATCGTCGTGCTGGCTAAGCTTGCCGCTGGGGGTATTGATGATCAGATTAATGGCGCCGTTTTTGACGGCATCGACGATATTCGGCCTTCCCTCGTGCATCTTGAGCAGGCTCTCCGAGGGGATGCCTTCATCTGCCAGGAACCGGTGAGTTCCTGCCGTGGTCATGATCCGGAATCCCAGTTGATGGAAGCAGCGGGCGACTTCGAGGACCCCGCCTTTGTCCCAGTCATTAACTGTGAGCAGTACCGTTCCCTCTCCGGGGAGGACCTGTTGGGCCGCTTCTTCCGCCTTGTAGAAGGCCAGACCGAAGGAATCGGCCAGCCCGAGCACCTCGCCGGTGGAGCGCATTTCCGGTCCCAGGAGGGGATCGACTTCCTGGAACATGTTGAAGGGGAAGACCGCCTCTTTGACGCCGAAATGGGGAAACACGCGCGGTTTGAACTTGAAATCCGCCAATTTTTTGCCCAGGATAACCTGGGTGGCGATACGGGCCATGGAGATGTTGCAGACCTTGGATACGAGTGGCACCGTACGGGATGCCCGGGGATTGGCCTCAAGGATATAAACCACGTCGTTGGCGATGGCGTACTGGATGTTCATCAGCCCGATAACGCCGAATTCCACGGCAATCCGGCTGGTATAGTCGTTGATGGTGTCCATGTGACGGGCGGAGATGCTGATCGGCGGGATTACACAGGCCGAGTCCCCGGAATGGATGCCCGCCAGTTCGATATGTTCCATGATCGCCGGGACAAAGGCGTCCGTACCGTCGGAAATGGCGTCGGCCTCAACTTCGATGGCGTTTTCCAGAAACTTGTCGATAAGAATGGGCCGTTCCGAGGTCATCCCTACTGCTTTCGCAACGTAACGTCTCAGCATTTCCTCGTCATGGACCACTTCCATCCCCCGGCCGCCGAGGACATACGATGGCCTGAGCATCAGGGGGTAACCGATCCGGGCCGCTACGGTGAGGGCCTCGGCAAGGTTGCCGGCCATGCCCGACTCCGGCATGGGGATGCCAAGCTTCTTCATCATTTCCCGGAACCGGTCCCGGTCCTCGGCCAGGTCGATGGTTTCCGGCGAGGTGCCGATGATCTTAACTCCCGCCCGGGCGAGGTCCTGGGCGATGTTCAGGGGCGTCTGGCCGCCGAACTGGACGATGACGCCTTCGGGCTTTTCCTTCTCATAGATGGAAAGGACATCCTCAACGGTCAGGGGCTCGAAATAGAGCTTGTCCGAGGTGTCATAGTCCGTGGAAACGGTCTCGGGGTTGCAGTTGACCATGATGGATTCGTAGCCCTCATCACGAAGAGTAAAAGCGGCATGGACGCAGCAGTAATCGAATTCAATGCCCTGGCCGATGCGGTTGGGTCCTCCCCCCAGGACCATGATCTTTTTGTTCTTGGAAATACCTACCCGGTCCGGGGCGTTGTAGGTTGAATAGTAATAGGCGGCGTTTTCGACGCCGCTAACCGGTACGGCGTCCCAGCATTCAACCGCTCCCAGGGTGATGCGTTTTCTGCGGATATCTCCTTCCGGAACATCCAGGATCTGAGCCAGATAACGATCGGCAAAGCCGTCTTTCTTGGCCCGGAGCAACAGGTCGTCGGGCAGGGTCTTTCCCTTGTAATTCAGGATTTCCTCTTCCAGGTCCACAAGTTCCTTCATCTGCTGGATAAACCAGGGCTTGATATTGGTCCGCCGGAAAAGGGTTTCAATGTCCGCACCTTTGCGCAGGGCCTCGTACATGACGTATTGACGCTCGCTGGAGGGTTCCGCGATAAGTTCGTAAAGCTCATCGAGGGTCTTCTCATGGAAGTCCTTTGCAAAACCGAGTCCGTAGCGGCTCTTCTCCAGAGACCGGATGGACTTCAGGAAGGCCTCCTTATAGTTCTTCCCGATGCTCATCACCTCGCCGACGGCCCGCATCTGGGTGCCGAGCTTGTCTATGGCCCCGGGGAATTTCTCAAAGTCCCAGCGGGCAAACTTGACCACAACATAATCCCCTGAGGGGGTGTATTTATCCAGGGTTCCTTCGCGCCAGTAGGGGATCTCGTCGAGGGTTATGCCGGCGGCCAGGAGGGAGGAGATAAAGGCGATGGGGAAGCCGGTGGCCTTGGAAGCCAGAGCGGAAGAGCGGGAAGTGCGGGGATTGATCTCGATTACGACGACCCTTCCCGTTTCGGGATTATGGGCAAACTGGACGTTCGTCCCGCCGATTACTTCAATGGCCTCGACGATGTCGTAGGAATGTTTCTGAAGTCTGGCCTGGAGTTCCGGGCTGATCGTCAGCATCGGGGCGGTGCAATAGGAATCGCCGGTGTGGACCCCCATGGCGTCCACATTTTCTATGAAACAGACGGTGATCATTTGGTTCTTGGCGTCCCGGACGACCTCCAGTTCCAGCTCTTCCCAGCCCAGGACGGACTCTTCTATCAGGATCTGCCCGACCATACTTGCCGCGATGCCCCGGCTGGCAATGGTTCTGAGTTCTTCGAGGTTGTAGACGAGGCCGCCGCCGGTGCCCCCCATGGTGTAGGCAGGGCGGACGACAACGGGGTATCCCAACACAGCGGCAATCTTTTCAGCTTCTTCAATGGTGTAGGCCGGTTCGCTTTTCGGCATGTCGATGCCGAGGCGGTTCATGGTCTCCTTGAAGGCGATCCGGTCTTCCCCCCGCTCAATGGCGTCGAGGCTGACGCCGATGACCTTGACGCTGTATTTGTCCAGGACGCCCTGCTTCTGAAGCTCTGAGGTCAGGTTCAGCCCCGTCTGACCGCCCAGGTTGGGCAGGATGGCGTCGGGGCGCTCAATTTCGATGATTTCGGTGAGAGAGGGAACGTTCAGCGGTTCGATATAGGTCACATCGGCTGTTCCCGGATCGGTCATGATCGTGGCCGGATTGGAATTGACGAGGATGATCTTGTAGCCGAGCTTTCTCAGGGCCTTGCAGGCCTGAGTTCCGGAATAGTCGAATTCGCAGGCCTGGCCGATGACGATGGGGCCGGAGCCGATGATGAGAACCGAGTTGATGTCGCTTCGTTTTGGCATGGGGGTTTCTCCTTGATCTGGCAGTATGGCGCAATTATGGACTTTTTTCAGACAAAAATGTCCATAGAGCTTGCGGACTATAAGGAAGTACCCTGCTCCTGTCAAGATGAAAACATTGCTGCGAAGGCAGAAAAAGGAAATTCACCGAGTTCCAGAAATATCCCTTGACAGGCAAAAACATCGCCCATATACTCCAACTCATCAAAAAGTAATGCCTTATCAATCTATTTTATCAATGCGCGGATTTTTCCAATCCGTCTATGGCCAATACAAAGCTAAGGAGTACGCTATGGACCAAATAATCTCAAAGAAGTTTTCCTTCATCTCCAATTCGCTGCCTCCCGATACTTTCGGTGTGGTCAGTTTCAGTGGGTCGGAGCGGATTTCTACGCCCTACAAATTCGAGATCACACTCATATCGGAGAATCTCAAAATCGATTTCAAGGCCATCATGAACAGTATGGCCAAACTCGTTTTCCACAGAGAAGAGGAAAAGGACGTTTTTTATCACGGTATTGTTGCAAATTTTGAACAGCTCCAAGACGTTGGAGGGTATGCCATCTACCGGACTTATCTTGTCCCGAGGTTATGGTGGCTCTCCGTTATTCAGCACAATCAGGTATTCCTCAACAAGACCATAGAAGAATTCATGAAGGAAATTCTCAATGACGGAGACCTCACAGACCTTGATTACGAGTTTCGTCTCCAGGGTAGTTATGAACCCGTTGAATATGTATGCCAGTACGGGGAGCCCCATCTCAACTTTCTCTCCCACTGGTGTGAACGTAAAGGAATCTACTATTATTTCGAGCAAGCGGAAGATCGTGAAAAAATAATCTTCACCGACACAAAGGTGGCTCATAAAGAAAGCGGCGATGTCGTCTATTCTCCTCCGTCCGGACTGCAGGCCTTTCATCTGGATGAAGCGGTAAGTTCATTTCATTGCCGACAGAATGCGCTCCCTGCCAAGGTTCTTGTGAAAGATTACAACTACCGGAAACCTTCCCTTGAAATTGAAGGGGCTGCGGATGTTGACGAGAATGGCAGGGGAACAGTCTATTTCTACCATGAACATTTCAGAACCAGAGAAGAGGGTGACAAATTAGCTAAAATAAGAGCGGAAGGCATAATCTGCCGGAGCGACGAATACTACGGCACGAGTTCGGTTAACACAATGCTGTCAGGTTATACATTCAATCTTGCAGGACATTACCGGGATGATTTTAATCGGAAATACCTCGCCGTCGAAGTGATCCACGAAGGAGACCAGACCGATCTTCTTCCCCAGGGAATAATTCCTGATCCTGACGCGAAGAGACACCGGATGCACTATGTCAATCGTTTTACCGCCATTCCGGCAACAGCGCAGTTCAGGCCCCAGATAACCACAAAGAAGCCGACAATTTCAGGAAGTATTGTGGCCAGAATCGATGCGAGCGGCAGTGGTCAGTACGCTGAGCTGGACGAGATGGGGCGGTACAAGGTCGTTATGCCTTTTGACATTTCGGGAAAACATGAAGGAAAGGCATCGAGTTGGATCAGAATGGCCCAGCCCTATGGGGGAAGTGATCATGGGATGCACTTTCCCCTCCACAAGGGAACAGAGGTTCTCCTTACATTTGTTAATGGCGATCCCGACAGGCCCATCATCACCGCCGCCGTTCCTAATCCTTCCATGCCCAGCCTCGTCACATCTGCAAACCAGACCTCAAACATTATCCATACAAGTGGGGGGAACAAAATCCATATGGAGGACCATGAAGGGAGGCAGCATATCATCCTCCATTCCCCTGCTGCAGACAGTACAATCTGTATGGGCTCGGCGCAGGCTCCAGAAACAAATGAAAATGCCCAGCAAGAAGAGGGGCTGTCCGGCTCTTGGAAGAAAAACACAGATTTTGGCGCTTGGGAAGGCATCGGGATTCACCTTGCCACCAGCAAGTGGCTTGATATTAAAGCTCAGTTCGTGAACCAGTTGATTCTTGGGGGCTCGAATACCATAATAATCGGGGAGGCTGTTTCCATAATTGGGGCCAAAATTAACATCAATCTGGGGCTCTATTCCAACAACACCCTTGGCGTGAAGCAGGAATGGCAACCTGCAGAATGGCAAGTCATAGGCAAACACTGGGCGACGACTGTCAATGCTACTAAGGCCACCGAACTCGAAACAAAGATCATGGGGCAAGTAAACCAAATTATAGGTAAACAAGACTCAGTAATCAGCAATGATAACCAAATCATCAAAAATAGTTTCATTGTGGCTGAGAATAAAGATGAAATAATTCAAAAAGGAAAGAACATTAGCCAGGAGAAAGTGGAGATCACGAAAGAACTGAATGAGTTTAGAGAGCAAGTTTTCACAGTAGTAAAAAACGAAATATCTAATATTGAGAAAAAAATTGGCACTGTTGATACTCAAATATTAGATATTAACAAGAACATATTGACAGCAAATCAGAGTATTGAAACTTTGAAAACAAAGATTTCTCAAAACGATACACAAATTCAGCAATCAAACGTGATTATTGCCAATTCTAATCTCCATACGTTTCAATGAATTTCGAAGAGCAACAATTGCGAAAGACGGAATTATGAGCGAGGGATAGATTATGAAAATTATCAAGGACCTTGAACACGGGATGCTCATGAACTGCTTCGGTTTCGGTGACAGGTGC
>Ga0247840_10000617_pt1 | contig 72603 bp, 62 predicted proteins | sample LaCruzMarch2015__FD_192404 | JGI IMG/M metagenome (GOLD analysis project Ga0247840, IMG submission 192404) | Freshwater microbial communities from meromictic Lake La Cruz, Castile-La Mancha, Spain - LaCruzMarch2015_17m | ecosystem: Environmental > Aquatic > Freshwater > Lake | place: Spain... | reverse complement strand
ATTTGATTATTTGACTCCCCGCCGGTTCCCCGTATCCTGCGCCGCATGAATTTTGAACGTAAAAGCGGAATTTTACTGCACATCACCTCGCTGCCGGGACGCTGGGGACTGGGCGAACTCGGCCCGCAGGCGCGGGCCTTTGGCGAATTTCTCGCCGAAGCCGGGCAGAAGCTTTGGCAGATTCTGCCGACGGGGCCGGTCGGTTACGGTTATTCGCCGTACTCATCGCTTTCTGCGTTTGCCGGCAACCACCTGCTGATCAGTTTTGATGAGCTGATTAAAGCGGGGCTGCTGACGGAAAAGCAGCTGAAAAAATTTCCGCAGTTTAATCCGCACCAAATTGATTTTCCTGCCGTAATTGAAGCGCGCGAAAAAGTTCTTTTCCGCGTCGCCGACCGGTTCGAACCGGATACGGACTTTGCGGAATTCTGCGGGCGCGAAGCCAGCTGGCTGGCCGACTACGCGCTGTTTATGGCGATCCGCGAAACACAGAAGAATCGTCAGTGGACAGACTGGCCGGCCGGACTGCGCGACCGCGATTTGAAGGCTCTGGAAAAAGCGCGGCGCAAGCTGGCTAAACGGATTCGTCGCCATGAGGTTCTTCAATATCTGTTTTCGAGGCACTGGAAAAAGACGGCGGAGTTTTTTAAGGGCCTGAACATCTCGATAGTCGGAGACATTCCGATTTTTGTCGCCGGTGATTCCGCCGATGTCTGGGCGAACCGCGAGCTGTTTTTTCTGAATGTTGACGGGTCGCCGGCCGTGGTGGCAGGCGTTCCTCCGGACTATTTTTCCGCAACCGGCCAGCGCTGGGGCAATCCGCTCTACGACTGGGCCGTGCACCGCGAAACCGGTTATGCGTGGTGGACGAAACGGATGCGCCGCATTTTGGAAATGACGGACATCGTACGCATCGACCATTTCCGCGGCTTCGAGGATTACTGGGAGATTCCGGCGGATGAGCCGACGGCGATTAAAGGCCGCTGGGTGAAAGGACCGGGACTCCAATTTTTCCAGGTACTGGAGAAAAATCTGCGGAAAGACCTGGGACGAACTTTCAAATTGGATGAACACGTGATTGCCGAAAACCTTGGAATCATCACCGACGAAGTGGAAGCGTTGCGTGAGGCGTGCGGGTTTCCCGGTATGTGGGTGCTCCAGTTCCGTTTCGGAGCGGAACCGATGCAGATTACCGGTTATTATCCGGAAGGAATCGAAAAGAACTGGGCGGTCTATACCGGCACACACGATAACGACACGACGGCGGGCTGGCTTCAAACTTTAGATAAAGAGGAACACCATCGCGTTTGCACGAGGTTGCGTACCGACGGGGCTGCATTTTATCACGATCTATCGGAACTGGCGCTGAGTGCGCCGGCTAAATGGGCGATTCTGCCAATGCAGGATGTACTGGGACTGACCAGTTCGGCGCGGATGAATATGCCGGGCACGACCGAAGGGAATTGGGGTTGGCGGTTTTCGGAGGATATGGTAAGTCCTGAAACAATTCGCTGGCTGCACGACGCGACACGGCGGAACGGGAGATTAGGAGTTTAGAAAATGGATACGGCGACAGTTACAGCGGTTGTACAAACAAACAGTTTTTTGGATTTTTTAGCGATGATTCTGCTGGCGCTGGCCGGTTTTTTGGCTGGACGCTTCATGAAATACTTCTGTGAACAGGCTATCCGCAAAACGCAGCTCGGTCAGAACAGTTTGCACCGGACAGCGCTGGAGCTGGCGGCCCGTACGACGACTTTCCCGGCTTCGGTAATCGGTGTCTGTCTGGCGTTGCGGATTGTAGCGGGGCACGACCTGTTGCGCAAAGATGTCACGGCCGTCCTGATCACCATTGCGGTGACGTATGTGGTTTATCAGATGGTCGAACTCTCCGGCTGGTGGGTACGGCACCTGCGGGCTAAAACACGCACGGCGCTGGACGATATGATGGAGCCGGTGGTGCGTAAAACGTTACGTACCGTTGTTGTGATTCTCGGATTGGTTCAAGTCGCCCAGCAGCTCAGCGATAAGCCGATTACATCGATTCTTGCGGGCCTTGGTGTCGGCGGCCTGGCGGTCGCGCTGGCGGCGCAGGATACGATCAAAAACTTTTTCGGCTCGCTGGTGATTTTTGCGGACCGGCCGTTTCAGATGGGTGACAGTATCTTTGTTGACGGCATCGACGGCACAGTAGAAGAAGTCGGGATGCGTTCGACCCGCTTGCGCACGGTGGATGGTCATCTTGTGACAATTCCCAACGGCGAGCTGGCCAACAAGAGCATCCGTAATATTACCAGGAGGCCTTACATAAAACGTGTCGCCAATATCGCCATAGTCTGCGACACGCCGGCAGAAAATGTTGAGCGGGCCGTAGCGATCATCAAAGAGGAACTGAGCCGCGCCAACGAAAAAATGCATCCGGATATGCCGCCTCGGGTTCATTTCAATGAGTTCACCGCCGCCTCCCTGAACATTCAAGTGGTCTACTGGTTTGTGCCGGCGTCTGATTACTGGGCCTTCATGGAGTTCGATCAGTCGTTTAATCTGGCTGTGCTCCGCCGGTTTAGTGAGGCGGGAATTGAGGTAGCCTTTCCGGGCCGGGTGCAGATGACCGGCGGTCCAAAACGGATCAGTTAGTTCCGGCTTTGGTGACAACGGCAGTGCCGGTTTTTCCACCGGAAAGATCAACCAGATCGGCAAGGATGTTGAGTGTTTCGTCGAGGATCGGATCCTCTTTTTCCTTGTCGGTCTTCTTATCGTCCAATGCTTCATCCTGAAGCTTTTCCATATCCTTCTCGGCGACAATTTCGCCGACGCGGTCGGTGAACTTCAGCGAGACTTCCGGATTGCTCATCCGTTTCCGGATGCGGTCGCGTTGCGCCATAAAGGCGGTGAAGGCAGGATTTCCCGCCATACGCACTTCAGAATGGGTTCGCAACTCAGGAATGGCCGGTTTGACCGATTCGGCCCACGGACGGTAATACGCACTACGAACTTGCGACCACGGTAAAGCATTCGGCAGAAACTCCTCGCCGATTTCAAGCGCATCGTAAAGCGATGGAAGAATAACGTCCGGCACAACTCCTTTTAGTTGCGTCGAACCGCCTGCAATGCGGTAAAAACTGGCCGTGGTGACTTTAAGTGAGCCGAGGTCGTCTGAGAGTTTGGATAGCGGATAAACCGTCTGCACGGTGCCTTTGCCGTGCGTTTTGCTGTCTCCGACGATGACAGCACGGCCGTAGTCCTGCAGAGCCGCCGCGACAATTTCAGAGGCTGAGGCGCTTAGACGGTTTACCAGTACTACAAGCGGGCCGCTGTAAACTGTATCGGGATCGCCGTCAGGCAGAACGGTCACGCCGTGCTGCTCACGAACCTGCACAATCGGGCCGATCGAAATAAAAAGCCCGGCGATATCAATCGCTTCGGTGAGTGACCCGCCGCCGTCGTTGCGCAGGTCGAGAACGAGACCGTCTATGCGATTGGTTGCAAATCCATTTAGAATGCGGCGCACATCAATGGATGCGCGTCGTGCGCCGTCTTTACCGGTACGAGCCGCTTCGAAGTCAGCATAGAATTCGGGCAACGTAAGTACGCCGAGGCGGTAGGGTACGCCGTTGGTTTCAGTAATTTCGCGCACAGCACCTTTGGCCGCCTGCGCTTCCAGTTTTACTTCATCGCGGATGAGGTCAATGGTCTTGGTTCGCGTTCCTGTGATATCATCGGCAGGAATAACAGTAAGAACTACTTTAGTTCCTTTTTCACCACGAATCAGACGCACCGCCTTACTGAGCGGCCAATACAGAATGCTTACCGGCGCTTTATCACCTTGTGCTACGGCAATGATTTTATCGCCGGCTTTAAGTCGTCCGTCCAGTTCAGCCGGTCCGCCGGCAATAAACTGCGAGATTTTGGCCATACCGTCTTCACTGCGGAGCATGGCGCCGATGCCGACGAGCGAGAGGCTCATGTTGATATCAAAATCCTCGACGCCGCGCGGAGAGAGGTAGTCGCTGTGCGGATCGTAGCTGTGAGTGAAGGCGCTTAAATAACGTTCGAGAATCATTTCGCGGTCAAAATTGTTTTCAACCAGCAGCTGGTACTGCTTGTAGCGTTCGCGGACAAATTCGATCGGTGTGAGTGCCTCAAGGCCTTTAGCTTCGGCAACCGTGTTGGTTCCCTCGGGTTTCTTGTCATTTTTCCCGGCTTCAATGGCGGCGACGCGGGCAACGTAATCGTTTTTAACTTTTTTGCGCCAGAGTTCATTCCACTCGGACTCATCGGCCGGCCACGGTGCGGTGTCGCGTTTCCAGCGGTAGGTTTCCTCTCCATCAAGATCAAACCCTTTGGAAAGCAACTGATTGACGTATGCCACGCGGTTAGTTACCCGGTCTTTGAACCGGTCTGATACGAGCTGTGCGAAAGAGGTGTCACCGGCAATGACCTCGTCATCCAGATTGGTGGCCTGTTTCTGAAATTCAGTAATGTCAGAGGCAAGGAAAAACGAGTGGTCATAGTCGAGCGAATCTATGAAAAGCATCAGCGCGTTGGTGGCAATCGTGTTATTAAATTCATCGCGGTTCAGGTGAATCCGGGGTAAACGGTCGGCCACCCGTGAGGCGATTCGGGCGACGGGCAGTGAATCCTGCGGCGGTGCATTGGAAGATGTGACCGCTACAACGGCAGAAGCCTCCGGCTTTCCGCATCCAGTCAAAATGACCGCGAGCAACAGCATGTATAACGGGTATTTGCGCATAACCGTTCCTTTTTACCACAAACGCCCACTGAAACAAGCGTACGTTGCCGACTTTGCCGCATTTTTGGTTTTATCCTGACAGTCATTCAGCTACTCTTTGCGCCTGATTTTTTAACCGGAGGAATTTGCATGACCCAGCTTAGTAGACGTCCCGAATGGAAGGCGCTTTCTGACCATTGGAAAAAAACTGAATCCGTGCACCTGCGCGACCTGTTCGCGACCGACCCGCAACGCGCTGAAACCTTTTCGCTGACGGCCTGCGACCTGCTGCTTGATTATTCCAAGAATCGTATTACCGGCGAGACCATGCACCTGCTGGTTGGATTGGCTGAGTCGGTCGGGCTGCGCGGAAAAATTGAAGCGATGTTCACCGGAGAGAAGATCAATCGCACCGAAGACCGCGCAGTGCTGCATACGGCGCTCCGCGCTCCGCGCGGCACGAAGGTTTTGATGGACGGCGAAGATGTAATACCCGGCATCCATGAAGTGCTCGACCGTATGGAATATTTTTCCAACCGCGTCCGTTCCGGCGAATGGAAAGGCTATACTGGCAAGCCGATCAAAAATGTAGTCAACATCGGTATCGGCGGTTCTGACCTTGGTCCCGTGATGGCGTACGAGGCGCTCAAGCCGTACACCAAGCGAGACTTGACGATCCGTTTTGTCTCGAATGTGGACGGCACGCATATTGCCGAAGCGGTGCGCGATCTGAACGCCGACGAAACGTTGTTCATTGTCGCCTCCAAAACTTTTACCACGCAAGAAACTATGACCAATGCCGAAACGGCGCGGAAGTGGCTGCTGGCTGCGTTGAAGGATAAAGCCGCTGTCGCAAAGCATTTTGTGGCGCTCTCTACTAACGCTGGCGAGGTTTCAAAATTCGGCATTGATACGGCCAATATGTTCGGCTTCTGGGACTGGGTCGGCGGACGCTATTCGCTTTGCTCTGCCATCGGTCTGCCGGTCATGCTGGCGGTCGGCCCGGCAAACTTCCGCAAGATGCTCGCCGGTTTCCATGCCATGGATTGCCACTTCCGCACGGCACCGTTTGAAAAAAACATGCCGGTGGTTCTTGCGCTGCTCGGCATCTGGTACAACAACTTTTTCGATGCCGCGACGCAGGCTATTCTGCCGTATGACCAGTACCTGAGCCGTTTCGCCGCTTATTTCCAGCAGGGCGACATGGAGTCGAACGGCAAGTACATCACGCAGGACGGCAAGCGCGTTGAATGGCAGACCGGCCCGGTTATCTGGGGCGAGCCCGGCACCAACGGCCAGCACGCTTTCTACCAGCTCATTCACCAGGGCACCAAGCTGATCCCATGCGACTTCATTGGCTTCGCCAAATCGCAGAATCCGCTCGGCGACCACCATGCCAAGCTGATGGCGAATTTCTTCGCGCAGACGCAGGCGCTGGCGTTCGGCAAAACCGCTGAAGAGTTGAAAGCGGAGAAAACGCCTGCCGAACTGATTCCGCACAAGACCTTTGAAGGCAACCGTCCAACCAATACCATCATGGCGGAAAAACTGACTCCCGAAGTGCTTGGCCAGCTGATCGCCCTCTACGAACAGAAAATTTTTGTGCAGGGAATGATCTGGGACATTTTCTCTTTCGACCAGTGGGGTGTGCAGCTCGGTAAGGTTCTGGCATCGGCCATCCTGCCTGAGCTGGATAGCAATTCAGAACTCAAACACGACAGCTCCACCAACAAACAGATCCAATGGTTTCGCGCTCATAAATGATTACACACCACGCATAGCTTGAATTCAGGGTGCGTTTTGGAATAATCAGCCGGATTTTTAAAGGAATACGACTATGGAAAACTTTACACCCAGAGCTCAGCGCGTATTGCATCTGGCCCGCAAAGAGGCTGAGCAGTTCAATCATAACTATGTCGGCACGGAGCATATTCTGCTTGGTCTGGTTGCGCTCGGCAGCGGCGTGGCTGTCAGCGCGCTTCAATCGCTTGGCGTTGATTTACAGTCTCTTCGACTTGAAGTCGAAAAAGCCGTCGGTACCGGCACAGACACGAAAACCGCCGGAAATATTCCTTTCACACCGCGCGCCAAAAAGGTGCTGGCACTGGCAACCAGTGAGGCCCGCTCGCTCAGTCACAGCTATGTCGGCACCGAACATATTCTCCTCGGACTGCTCCGCGAGGGTGAAGGCATTGCCGCCCGCGTGCTCGAAAACATGGGTGTAGATCTCGAAGAAGCCCGCGAAGAAATCATGGCCATGCTGGACCCTGATTACGACGGATCAGCCCTGGAAGTAAACGAAGAAGAGGCCGCGCCGTACGGCACGCAGCAGAAACCCGCCGCCGACGGTCAGGCGGTAAAAACTCCCGCTCTCAATGCCTTTGGACGCGATCTCACCGAAATGGCGAAAAAGGGCGAGCTTGATCCGGTGATCGGCCGTAAAAACGAAATCGAGCGCGTGATTCAGATTCTCTGCCGCCGCACGAAAAACAATCCGGTTCTGCTCGGCGAAGCGGGCGTCGGTAAAACGGCCATTGCCGAAGGACTGGCGCAGTCCATCGCCGACGGCACGGTGCCGCAGTTGCTGGCCGACAAGAAAGTCGTCACGCTCGACCTCGCGCTGATGGTAGCCGGTACCAAATACCGAGGACAGTTTGAAGAGCGCATCAAAGCGGTCATGGACGAAATCCGTAAGACGAAAAATGTTCTGCTGTTCCTCGATGAAATGCACACCATCGTCGGCGCCGGTTCCGCCGAAGGGACGATGGACGCCGCCAATATTATCAAACCCGCGCTGTCGCGCGGCGAACTTCAGTGCATCGGTGCCACGACGCTCAACGAATACCGCAAGTCGATTGAGAAAGATGCCGCGCTCGAACGCCGGTTCCAGACGGTGATCGTCAAAGAGCCGACGATTGAGGAAACCGTACAGATTCTCAAAGGGTTGCGTCCGAAATACGAAGAACACCACCATACCAAAATCAGCGACGCCGCGCTGGAGTGCGCCGCCAAACTTTCGGCGCGTTATCTGCCGGACCGGTTTCTGCCGGATAAGGCGATCGATCTGATTGACGAGGCGGGTGCCCGCAGCCATATCGCCAACATGGTCAAGCCGCCGGAATTTCAGGAAATCCGCCAGCGGATGCTGGATGCGCAGCACAAAAAAGATACCGCCATCCGCGAACAAAAATTTGAAGAAGCTGCCGCTATGCGTGATGCCGAGCGCAAGGCAAAAGAGGAGTTCGACGCCGCCATGAAAACGTGGGAAGCCTCGCGGCAGGAAAACCTCTCGACGGTTGACGAAGAGGAAATCCGTATCATCGTATCTAAATGGACCGGCGTGCCGGTGGATAAAATGGGCGAACAGGCGCTCGCTAAACTGCTCAAGATGGAAGCCGAAATCGAAAAGAGCGTGATTGGTCAGAATGAGGCGGTTTCCGCCATTTCCCGCGCCCTGCGCCGCTCTCGGGCCGAACTGAAAGATCCACGCCGGCCGATAGGCTCCTTTGCATTTCTCGGCCCGACCGGTGTCGGTAAAACGATGCTGGCGAAAGAGCTGGCGCGCTTCATGTTTGATGATCCCGACGCACTGATTCAAATCGATATGTCCGAGTACATGGAAAAATTCTCGGCATCGCGCCTTGTCGGGTCGCCGCCGGGGTACGTCGGCCACGAAGAGGGCGGACAGCTCACGGAACGCATCCGCCGCCGTCCGTATTCAGTCGTGCTGTTTGACGAAGTTGAAAAAGCGCATCCCGATGTGATGCACATGCTGTTGCAGATTCTTGAGGAAGGCCGCCTGACGGATAGTCTCGGCCGCAGCGTGGATTTCCGCAACACCATCGTCATCATGACGTCGAACGTCGGTGCAACGCATTCCGCCAAAGCCGGCCTCGGCTTTTCGCCGGTCAGCGAACAGAATGACTACGACAAGCTCAAAAACGCCATGATGGCCGCTTGCAAAGAAACCTTTAAGCCTGAGCTGGTCAACCGGCTGGACGACATCATCGTCTTTCGTCAGCTCAACGAGAAGGATATCGAAGTCATTCTCGATCTCGAAATTGCCCGCGTTCAGGAACGCGTCGCCGCCCGCAAAATAGCGATCACGCTGTCCGCCGAAGCCAAACAGTTCCTCATCAAAAAGGGATTCGATAAAGCCTACGGTGCGCGGCAGCTCCGCCGTGCCGTGGAGCGGCAGATTGAAGACCCGCTGGCCGAAGCCATCCTGCGCGGCGAGATTGTCAGTGAGAAGCCCGTCGCTGCCGATGTAGACGGTGAGAAACTGGTTTTTACGCAGGAGCAGCCTGCGGCTCCCAAATCCCGGAAAGCAAGTAAATGAAAACCTTAGCCATCATGGGAACAGGGCTGATGGGATCCTCGCTGGGACTCGCGCTGAAAAAGCGTAAGGTGCCGGTGCGCATTCAGGCGTATGCCCGGCGTGAAGAAATCCGTGATGCCGCGCTGAGTCGCGGCGTAGCCGACGCGGTTTTTTCTGATCCGGCTGATGCAGTTAAAGATGCCGATCTTGTTATTTTCTGTGCCCCCGTCTTGAGTATTCCCGAGCTGGCCAAAGCCTGCCGGGCCGGCCTTAAGCCCGGCGCTGTTCTCACGGATGTCGGCAGCACAAAAGGTTGTTTGAATGTGATGATGGCCGAAATTCTGGCCGGAATCCACGTTGAGTTTATCGGTTCGCACCCGATTTGCGGCTCGGAGCAGCAGGGTATTGAAGCCGGCGACGCCGATCTGTATGACGGTGCGATGACCGTGGTAACTCCGCCGGCCCTCGTGGATGAAACTTCCGTGGAAAAAGTCTCCAGCCTTTGGAAAAGCGCCGGATCGTTAGTGACGGTAATGGATGCCGCCATGCACGACCGGATTCTGGCAACCACCAGTCATCTGCCTCATGTCGTTGCGGCGGCACTGGCGCTTTCGGCGGGCGATAATGGACTGTTCTGCGGGAGCGGCTTTCGTGATACGACACGCATTGCTGAAGGATCTCCGCAGGTCTGGAGCGATATTGTCCGCACCAACGCGCCGGCTCTGAAAACGGCACTGCAAAATTTCTGTCTGAACCTGGATGAACTGGCGGCGCTGATCGACGAAGGGAACGGTGAAAAACTGGCAAACTGGTTTGCCGCCGCCCGTGATAAACGCAAGGAACTGCTCGGCTGATGCACTCAAAAACGGTTTATCCAGTTTCAAAATTCGGCGGTGAACTGCGTGTTCCCGGCGATAAAAGCGTTTCACAGCGTATTGCTTTGCTGGCGGCGCTCGCCAAAGGCACATCGGAAGTGCACGGCTTTCTGCGCGGTGAAGACGCTATGAGTACACTCGGGGCCATGTGCTCGCTGGGCGCTTCGGCAAAGTTCGAGGGAGACGTTCTAAAAATCACCGGTACGGCCGGAAAGTTTAAAGAACCCGCGAACCCGCTCGATATGGGCAATTCCGGAACCGGCACCCGGTTGCTGGCCGGACTGCTGGCCGGTCAGCAGATGACCGTGATGATGACCGGCGACGCATCGCTTTCGCGACGCCCCATGGGCCGCATTAAGTTACCGCTGGAACTGATGGGTGCGAAACTCGATCTGACCGGCGAAAAAGGCACGCTGCCGCTGACGATTCACGGCTCTCCGCTGCACGGCATCCGCTATGAGCTGCCGATGGCTTCGGCGCAGGTGAAATCCTGTATCTTGCTGGCCGGGCTTTTTGCAGACGGCAGGACGACGGTGGTCGAACCGCGTCCGACACGTGATCATACCGAAAAACTTTTCCAGACATTGGACATTCCGCTGCACATCGACGGACTGGAGATCAGTCTGCACGGCTTCGGTTCGAAAGGTCCGCAGATTGCGGCGCGTAAACTGACGGTGCCTGGCGATTTTTCAAGCGCGGCTTTCTGGATTGCGGCGGTTGCGGCACGGCCGGGCGCCGAACTGATTGTGCGCGGTGTCGGGTTGAATCCGCGGCGCACGGCGCTGCTGGATGTGCTGAAAAGAATGGGTGCGCTGATCGAAGTAGAGATTACTGAAGCGCTAGGTGACCCGATCGGCACGGTGTTTGTACGTGGCGCGCAGCTGCACGGCACTGAAATCGGCGGCGATGAAATTCCTAATTTGATTGATGAACTGCCGATGCTGGCGGCGATCGGTGCGCTGGCAGACGGTGATACGGTAATCCGCGACGCGGCGGAGCTTCGGGTGAAGGAGTCGGATCGTATTGCAGTGACGGCGGAGCACCTGCGGTCATTCGGCGTGAAGGTTGATGAATATGCCGACGGTATGACGGTTCACGGCCCGGCAAAACTGCACGCGCCGCAGGAACCGCTGGATTCGCACGGCGATCACCGTATTGCGATGTCAATGGCGATGCTGGCGACGTTTGCCGACGCTCCCGTCCGGCTGGAGCAGGTGGAATGTGTAGCAACATCGTATCCTGATTTTTGGAACCATTTGGAATTGTTGGGTGGAAAGGTTGAATGAACAGACAACGAATTATTGCAATTGACGGGCCGGCGGCTTCCGGTAAATCGACGGTAGCCCGGGAAGTGGCGAAACGGATGAACTGCATCTATGTAGATTCCGGCGCGCTGTACCGCGGCGTGACCTGGAAAATGATTCAGGAAGGTGTAAGCACGAAGAATCCGCTGCTGGTGCTTCCGGCACTGCTGAAGTCAAAATGGAACTTCGAGGTTTGCAACGGTGCGGTGGTTTTCACCATTGACGGCATCAATCCGGGCGAGGCGTTGCGCGGCAAGGAAGTCCGCGAGGCGGTTTCCGATATCGCGGCGATGCCGGCGGTGCGCACGTTTGTGGTCAGCCGGCTGCGCAAACTGAAAAAACTGGGTTCGCTGGCGATGGAAGGTCGCGATATCGGTTCGGTGGTGTTCCCGAAAACGCCGTATAAATTTTATCTGGATGCTAATCCTGAAGAACGGGCCAAACGCCGTCATGCGGAGCTGGTGGCAAGTGGCGAAACCGAAAAAGCGCAGGAGGTGCTCGAATCGCTTCAGCGGCGCGACCAGAAGGACTCATCACGTAAAACGGCTCCGTTGAAAATCGCCGTCGGCGCTTATGTTATCGATACGTCGGGACACAATATCGAAGAGGTCACCCGGATTCTGATGGACCGCATCACGGAGCTGGAAAGGCCGCGCAGCGAAAAAATGCTCAACCCGGTGTGGTACAGAATGACATGCGCCGTGTTTGGAATGTGTCTGACGGTTTGTAACCGGTACAAAGTGTACGGCATAAAAAATGTGCCGAAAACCGGCGGGGTGATTATCGCCTCTAACCACGCCAGCTATATCGATCCGCCAGCCGTCGGCGCGAGCAGCCGTAAAATGCGGATGACTCATTTCATGGCGCGAGACACTTTGTTCCGGAATCCGCTGATGGGTGGATTCTTGCGGAAAGTGGGGGTGATTCCGCTCGACCGCGACCGGGGCGATATCAAAGCGATGAAAACCGCGATTCAGCTTTTGCGCGACGGGGCGTCGGTGGCGTTGTTTCCCGAGGGAACGCGTTCGCCGGACGGAACATTACAGTCCGCTAAACCCGGCATCGGGTTTCTGGTCGCCAAAGGAAATGCTCCGGTAGTGCCGGTCTATGTTCACGGTTCCTACGAAGCGTGGTCGAAACATAGCGGCGGGATGAAGTGCAAGCCGGTCAGTGTAATTTTCGGGCAGCTGATCACACAGGAAGAAATTCGGGGGCTGGGCGAGGGGCGTGATGCCTATGGACAGATCGGCGAGCTGATCATGAAACGTATTGCGGAACTGAAAGAAAATTTTGAAAAAGGACTGATTCATGAGTAAACAGGCAAAGACGGCAATTTCTCCGACGAGGGAAGAAAATTATCCGGAATGGTATCAGCAGGTGGTGCGCGCCGCCGAGCTGGCTGAAAACAGCGATGTGCGCGGCTGCATGGTGATCAAGCCGTGGGGCTACGCGCTGTGGGAAAATATTCGCACGGCACTGGACGGCTATTTTAAAGCGACCGGCCATGTGAATGCTTATTTTCCGCTGTTCATTCCGTTGAGTTATCTGGAAAAAGAAGCCGAGCACGTCGAAGGCTTTGCCAAAGAATGTGCGGTCGTCACGCATCACCGGCTTGAGGCGGGGCCTGACGGAAAACTGATTCCGGCCGGCGAACTCGAAGAGCCGCTGGTGGTTCGTCCCACTTCAGAAACGATTATCGGGGCAACCTACGCCAAGTGGGTGCAGAGCTACCGCGATCTGCCGATTCTGATTAACCAGTGGGCCAATGTGGTTCGCTGGGAAATGCGCACGCGGCTCTTTCTTCGAACAGCAGAATTCCTCTGGCAGGAAGGTCACACCGTCCACGAGACCAAAGAGGAGGCCTGGGAAGAAACCGTCAAAATGCTGAACGTCTATAAACAGTTTGCTGAAGAATACATGGCGATGCCGGTTTTGATCGGCGAAAAGACCGCCGGCGAGCGGTTCCCCGGTGCGGTGAATACGCTGTGCATTGAGGCGCTGATGCAGGACTGCAAGGCACTGCAGGCAGGCACGAGCCACTTTCTCGGTCAGAATTTTGCGAAGGCTTCCGGCATTAAATTCCAGTCGCGGGAAGGTCGTGAGGAAGTCGCCTGGACAACATCGTGGGGCGTTTCTACACGTCTGATCGGCGGAATGATCATGACACACGCCGACGACGACGGAATGATTATGCCGCCGCGTCTGGCTCCGTCGCACGTGGTGATTCTGCCAATCATCCGTACGGATGCAGACAAAGAAAAAATCATGCAGTACTGCAACGAAACCGCCGCCATGCTTCGCGCACAGACCTATGCAGGCCGTCCGGTTGAAGTGATCGTTGACGGCCGTGACATTAACGCCGGCGAAAAGGGCTGGCAGTGGGTCAAGAAAGGCATTCCGCTGCGTGTGGAAATCGGTCCGCGTGATATGGAAAACGGCGCGGTGTATGTGGCGCGGCGCGATAAAAGCGCAAAAGAAAAGTACGGTCAGAACCGCGCCGAGTTTGTGAGCGCCATCACAGACGTTCTTGCCGATATGCAGAAAAATCTTTTCGACCGAGCCTGTGCGTTCCGTGCGGCAAACACCCGTGAAATTGACAACTGGGAAGAATTCACCGCCTTTTTTAAGGGTCGCGGCGGGTTCGCACTGGCTCATTGGGATGGAACCGAAGAGACGGAAAAGAAAATTAATGACGAATTGTCTGTGACCATTCGCTGTATTCCGTTTGATTATGAAAAGGGTGCTTCCGGAAAATGCATCGTCAGCGGACATCCGAGTAAAGGCCGCGTTATTTTCGCTAAAAGTTACTGATCATCCGTTAGCTAAAGGGAAACAATATGGCAAAAGGCAGATTCAACGTTCACGGAACAAAGGATTTTATCGTCGCCGCTGTTTTCTGCGGATTTCTCTGCGTCTGGTCTATTCGTGATGCCTGGTTCCCAACGGAAAAAGTTCTAAAAAAACACCCTCAGGAAATTCCGGTGGCGTTTAGAGTTCATGGCGTCGTGAAAGAAATTCTGGTCAAACCGGGTGATGAAATTAAAGGTAAAGTTCCGCTCGCCAGTCTTTATGATGATGTATACCGCACCAAAGTCGCTGAAGCCGAGGTCATTTTTGAGGCCGCAAAATCCACCAAGGATCCGGCAGTTGAGAAAAAGCTGGATGTCTTGATGAAGGCTCGTGCTGATCTGGAGGCTTGTACAGTTAAAAACACGGATGTCACACGGATGACGACGCACGGTGAAGATATACTAACCGGCACCATCGCCCGGATTTTGGTACAGCCCGCCACACAGATTGAAGCCGGCGTACCGGTGCTTACGGTTACCCCAACGGACACTTTCTATCTGTTCAATAAAACGCTGGCCGTACTGACCTTTGTCGGCATGCTGATTTCGCTGGTCTTTCACCGAATCGCATCGCGCTGATCGAAAACATTTAGGATAGGGCTTGACCGCACACAGAGTCACACTAAGATGGCGGCCTGTATTGAGTTGTAACCTGTTACAACCAAGTCAATTCGAATGGAGCGGGGTACGATATGACAAAGAGAGATTTAGTGGTTCGCATCGCCGACGAAACCGGCCTTATTCAGCAGGATGTTGCTGCAATTCTCCAGAAGTCGCTGGACTATATTGTCGAAGCGCTCAATAAAGGCGAAACAGTTGAATTCCGCAATTTCGGTGTTTTCGAAATTAATATCCGCAAAGCCCGTATCGGCCGCAATCCCAACAAGCCGGAAGACGTCGTAACCATTCCTGAACGGCGCGTCGTCAAATTTAAACCCGGCAAGATTATGAAGCAGCAGATCACCGGCATATAGACATGGCCTCCAATGCGTTCCAACCCATTCAAGGCATGTCCGATATTGCCGCGCCGGATATCTATCTCTGGCGAATGATCGAAGAACGGGCACGCGAAATCTTCGCGCGCTACCGTTTTGAGGAAGTCCGGACGCCGGCTCTCGAGAAAAACGAACTTTTCACCCATTCGCTGGGCGACACCACCGACGTCGTCACCAAAGAAATGTACACACTTGAGGACCGCGGCGGCCGTAAACTTTCCCTGCGCCCTGAAGGCACTGCCGGCGCCATCCGTTATGTGGCCTCAGGCGGAGAAGAAACCGCTAATGCCCGCATTTTCTACATGGGATCCATGTTCCGCTGTGAACGTCCGCAGGCCGGACGGAAACGCCAGTTCCATCAAATCGGTGTAGAAGCCGTCGGATTGCCGAATCCGCTGGCCGATGCGGAGGTGATTGCTCTGCAAGTCAACCTGCTGTCCGCATGGGGATTGAAAGGGGCTAAAATCCGTCTCAACACGATCGGCCTGCCCGACGACCGTGCCGCGGTGCTGGAAGGACTGCGCGAAGCGATCCGTCCGCGCCTGAGCGAACTGCCGGAAGAAGCACAACAGCGTTTCGAAACCAACGTTCTGCGTCTGCTCGATTCAAAAGATCCGGCAGTACAAAAAATTATTGCGGATATTCCTCCGGTTATTGAATTCATGAGTGCGGAATCGCGCGCATATCTCGACACCGTTATCTCTGCGCTTAAAAAACTCGAAATCGATGTCGCCATCGATGCCAGCCTCGTGCGCGGTCTCGATTATTACGTTCACACCGTCTGGGAAGTGGTGCACGGCGGCCTTGGCGCACAGAATGCGCTGGCGGGCGGCGGACGTTACCGTATTGATGTCGGCGGACGTTTGGTGGACGGCGTCGGCTTTGCAATGGGTGTGGAGAGGGTTATCGCTGCGCTTGAAGCCAGCGGCATCACCTCCGCACAGTTTATGCCGCCGCCGCCGGTTTTTATTATCTCCCTCGGCGAAGCGGCGTTGAACGAAAATCTGCTTTTGCTCCAGATGTTGCGCCACCGCGGCATTGCCTGCGAAATGGAACTTTCGGCACGCAAGGTTCAGGCACAGATGCGCCGTGCCGATAAAACCGGCGCACAAACCGTTATAATACGCGGCGATACTGAACTTGAAAAAGGAACGTTCGTTCTGAAAAACATGGCTGACGGCTTGCAACGCGAAGTCGAACTGCCCGAACTGATAAATCTGTTAACTTAAAACCGGAATCCAATCCTATGCATAAATTTCGTACACACACCTGCGGACAGCTCCGTAAAGAAAATGTCGGCCAGACAGCTCGTCTCTCCGGCTGGGTCAACACCATCCGTGACCACGGCGGTGTGCTGTTTATCGACCTGCGCGACCACTACGGCATTACACAAATTGTGATCAGTCCGGATAAAGCGTTTTACAAAAATATCGAACACTGGCGTGTGGAAAGCGTTCTTTGTTTTACCGGCACCGTGGTGGCCCGCGACGCTTCTGCCGTCAATCCAAAGCTGGTTACCGGCGAGATTGAATTGGTCGCTGAAACTATGGAAATGCTGGGTGAATCAGAAGTAATTCCGTTTCAGGTCAATAAGGAAGAGGAATGCTCCGAAGCACTGCGGCTCAAATACCGTTTCCTCGATCTGCGCCGCAAGAGCCTGCACGACAACATCGTTCTGCGCTCGAAAGTCATCTCGCGCATCCGCCAGCTGATGACCGAGCAGGGCTTTCTGGAATATCAGACACCGATTCTTACCAGTTCGTCGCCGGAAGGCGCGCGCGACTATCTGGTGCCGAGCCGCGTTCATCCCGGCAAGTTCTATGCGCTGCCGCAGGCGCCGCAGCAGTTTAAACAGCTGCTGATGGTTTCTGGTTTTGACCGCTACTTCCAGATCGCGCCGTGCTTCCGCGATGAAGATGCCCGTGCCGACCGCTCGCCCGGAGAGTTCTATCAGCTCGATATGGAAATGAGCTTCGCTACGCAGGACGATGTATTTGCGGTAAACGAAAAACTGCTCTCGACGATCTTCAGGGAATTCAGCACGAAACAAGTCGATGGAATTCCGTTTATTCGCATTCCGTACCGCGAAGCAATGGACAAATACGGCTCCGATAAACCGGATCTGCGCAACCCGCTCGTTATGCAGGATGCCAGCGATATTTTTCGCACCTGCGGTTTCAAAGCGTTCGCGGGTGTGGTTGAAAAGGGCGGCGTGGTCAAAACGATTGCTGTCAAAGGTTGTGCCGGACAGCCGCGCAAGTTCTTTGACGATATGGTCGCCTTCGCGCAGTCAGTTGGTGCCAAAGGTCTCGGTTACATCAGCTGGGCAGACGGCGAAGCCAAAGGTCCGATCGCCAAATTTCTCAGCGCGGACGAGCTTGCGCAGCTGAAAACACTCGGCGGCGTTGGCGACGGCGACACCATGTTCTTTATTGCAGATATGCTGAAGGGAGCCCAAAGCATCGGCGGCGCGGTGCGTACCGAACTCGGCAACCGCCTGGATCTGCTGGAAAAAGATGTTTTCCGGTTCTGTTGGATCGTCGACTTCCCGATGTATGAACTCGATGACGAAGGTAAGGTCGCCTTCAGTCACAATCCGTTCTCGATGCCGCAAGGCGGAATGGATGCACTGATCAATAAAGATCCGCTCGATATTCTGGCTTACCAGTACGACATCGTCTGCAATGGCACCGAGCTTTCATCCGGTGCGGTGCGTAACCACAGTCCCGAGCTGATGATCAAGGCCTTTGATCTCGCCGGTTACGGACAGGAAGTGGTTGAGACCAAGTTCCCGGCGCTCCATCGCGCCTTCAAGTACGGCGCACCGCCGCATGCGGGAATTGCTCCCGGCGTGGACCGCATGGTGATGCTGCTGGCCGATGAGCCGAACATCCGCGAAGTGATTGCGTTCCCGATGAACCAGAAAGCCGAAGACCTGCTGATGGGTGCGCCCGGCGAAGTGGAACTCAAACAGTTGCGTGAGCTGCATATCAAACTTAACCTGCCGCCGAAGAAGCAGGAAAAAGACGCTGAATGAGCCCCGTGAAAAAATCCATCATCATTCCGTTCTTTAATGAGGAAGCGTGCGTCCGAGCCGTTCTGGAAGAAGTACGGGGCTGTCAGCCTGATGAAGAAATTATCGCGGTGGATGATGGCAGTCGCGACCGGACCTGGGAAATAATCTGCGGCACCGCTTCTGTGCGCGGTATTCGTCTGACTCAAAACCGCGGCCAGAGCGCAGCGATGTATGCCGGGATGCGCGCCGCTTCCGGCGACCTTATCGTGCTGATGGACGGCGACGGACAGAATGATCCGGCCGACATCGAAAAACTGGCTGCCCTGATTAATCAAGGAAGTGCGGATGTCGCTTGCGGACAGCGGGTAAAACGGCGCGACACATTGAGCCGCCGTATTGCATCCAGAGCGGCCAATGCAATTCGCCGCAGTATTCTGAATGACGGCATCAGCGATACGGGCTGTTCATTGAAAGCGTTCCGCCGCGAAAACGTCGAACTGCTGGTTCCGTTCAACGGACTGCACCGTTATCTCCCGGCCATTTTCAAACATGCCGGACTGCGCATTGCAGAGACGCCGGTTAACCACCGCGCCAGAACACTCGGCGTTTCCAAATACACCAATTGGAACCGGGCGTTGCGCGGAATTTATGATTTGTTCGGCGTCCGGTGGCTTTTGAATCGCAAGGTGATTTACCCGAAGTTGGAGCAACATAATGAACAATGAACTTTTTATGATAGGAGTCTGGGTTGTCACACCGTGGAAACTGATCGGTTATGCCGGTGTTTTTCTTTTCGGCGGGCGCTGGCTTGTACAGTTGATCGCTTCGGGGATGGAAAAGAGGCCGACTTTCCCGAGTATTTTCTGGTACATGAGTTTGACCGGAAGCGCCTGCCTGCTGGCCTACTTTACTTTTGGAAAGAACGACTCAGTCGGCATTCTGTCCAATCTTTTTCCGGCCTGCGTGGCGGCTTACAATCTATTCCTGGATATTACCCACCGTCGTCGCACAACCGTTTAGGGACGATTCGGTTTCATCTCCCATAGCATGACGCTTCTTCCCCGGTATTCGTGGATATAGCGGATGTCAGCACCTTCTGGCAGTTCGCTCCGTTCGTGTTTGTAGCTTATAAAAACAACGCTGGGGTTGCTTGTGGCGAAACTATTCAGAGTCTGCGGGTCTTCATCCAATACCGCAATCGGTTTTTGCAATCGTCCTAGGAACTGGTATTGCCCGTGGTACTTTCCGATGTTTGCAACGGTACGGCCTGCATCGATCTCGCTCTTGATGTGCATTGCGACGTCTTTAATTCTGTATTGATGCAAGAAACTTTTCCCGGCCTCGCAGAGACCGAAAATCAACACAATAGATACGCTGAAAGCCAATCGCATGACGGCATGACTCGTCGACCGGAATGGGACCAGTAAAAGCAGTCCGGCCAGCAGCAGTCCGGTCGAAGCGATCTGAGTGGCGCCGTGCTGTAGATTTCCGATGTCCGCTCCGAAATTAATGAAGGGAAGACTTAGCGCAATCAGACCAAGCAGAAGAAAAAAGATTCCGATGGCTTTGACAGAACCTTTTCCGGCTATTTCTTCAGAGCGGGAAATATTTCGTCCAATCAGAAGCGCACCGGCTGGAATGAACGGGATCAGATAGTGAATCTGCTTACCGCTGATCATAGAAAAAATGAGTAGCGGAAGTCCAATCCACACCAGACAGAGCCGGATTCCGGTATCGGCTGCCTTTAGACTTATTTTTGAGAAGGCCGGACGGAAAAGTATCCAGGGGAAAAAGAGGAGGGGAACAATCGGCAGATAAAACCAGAATGGCAGACGGTGTGCAAATGACGAAGTGATTCGTCCGGCCGTTTGGCCCCAAAGGATGGCCTGCCGGTAAGCTTCACCACCCTGAATTACAGCAGGTATGACCCATAGCAAAGCTGCGATGAAACCTATGGCGACAGCACCTAGAATACCCAAATACCACTTTGCACGAACTGGTACATCACGGCGTGTATCCCAAACGGCACGCAAAAGCGGAACGGAGAGAAGGTAGACCAGTACGGCCGGCCCTTTTGTCAGCAGTCCTCCGGCGACTCCAGCCGCCAGCAGAGCCCAGCCTCCGCGGTGCGAGTCAGCGGCGCGCAACGTTCCAAGCAGTCCCAGCAGAACCCAGAATGTCAGAACCATGTCGAACATGATCGCGATTGACCAGAGATCCCAGATTACAGTGGTTGCCAGAATCAGTGCCGCAAAAGTAGCTGTTTTACGCTCCTGAGGCCAGAGCCGGAAACTGATGCGATATACGAGCAGAAGATTAAGCAGACTAAAAATTCCCGGAACCAGTCGCGGTGTAAAATCGTTCACGCCGAAGAGTGCCCAGCCGGCATGTATCATCCAGAACAGCAGAGGTGGTTTATGGGAATAGGGTTCGCCGTTTAAGTGGGGAACCAGAAAGGAGTGTTGGTTCCACATTTCCCACGCAGCGGAAAGATAGCGCGTCTCGTCGATCGGTGTAATTGGCATAACCAGCGCGGCGCACAGACTCATTACAAGAACCAGTAACAGCGGGAGTTTTAAATCAGCGAACATCTGTTTCATAAATTATCCTTTAACAATCAGGCGGGTGACTGTACAGCGCTGCACCTTATTGTTCAATCGCTTCCTGCCGGTGGCGCAGAATGGTTTTTGCTGTCGCGCAGAGATGCGGATCGCGGTACGGAATACTCCGCCGCGCATCAAGAGCTCCATGGATTGGAAACTCCAGATCGGCTGAACGTTTGGCCGCAAGGGTGCCGTCGCCCATCTGGTGGCCGGGATGCGTCTCGCCGATCAGAAATCCGGCCTCCAGCATGGCGCCGCGGACGGGCAGGGCGGACGAATAGGTCAGCAGTACGCCGTCCGGTTTCATCACGCGGTAAAGCTGTTGGAAGAACTCTACCGTCCACAGTTCCGGACAGTGCTGGCTCGAAAACGGATCGTGAAAGACGATATCGAACGACTCGGTCTCTAGACGTTGGATCAGCCAGCGGGCGTCGCCCCAGCGGATGGAAAGTGATGAGTTCTGAGTGATGAATGAAGAATGGGAATGGAGTTCGGAAAGAACGCTTCGCCAGTTGACCGGATCGGTTTCCAAGCATTGGAAAAACTGTGATGCGGAGCGGACGACCCGCTTATCCATTTCCAGCGCGGTAACCGCCATCCGGCATTTCGAGCCGGTCGCTGCACAGAACGCCGCCAGTGAGTTGTTGCCGAGTCCGAAGCAGACATCGAGCAGTTTGAGATTTGAAATCTGGAGTTTGGCGGCCAAACCAGACGGTTCGACAAATTTTTCCTGCGCCTCCATCCGTGCGCCCGTCTTCGTGTGGTAGTGCTCTTTCCAGCCCTCGCTAAAGAAGGTGATGCTTCCATCGTCTGTGAGTATGGGAGTGTGTGTGTTAGACTCTGGAACTTCCACACTCCCACACTCACGAACCTCACCACACAAATCACCCTGCCGGATTTCCCGCATCGTCATCTGCTGGAGGACGTAATCGAGAAACTGTCCTTTTTCCAAATGCCAGTGCGGCGCGGCCAGCTCGGCGTCCGGCGTATCGGTCGAAATCCGCATAACCGGAATATTTGTCGGAATCCGGCGCAGAAAGTCCATCAGCGCCTCGGCATATTCCCAGTGGTTCAGCACCGGCGGAGGATTCCCGGCCATCCGGGTTCCTTTAACGACGTGCAGGTTATGTATCTTAATTCCTGAAATCGGCAAAGCGGACAGCTCTTCCGCCGTGCGGTTCCAATCGTTGGAACTTTCATCTGGCAGACCGATAATCACATGAGGTGCAGCGTGAATGCCGCGCCCCGCCAGCGCCAGAATGGCTTTCTTACTGCACGCCCAGTCGTGGCCGCGGTTGATCCGCTTGAGCGTCTCGTCGCTGGCCGTCTGCACGCCGAGCTCCACCCAGACCTCGACCTTTTCCTTGAGCGTTTCCAGAAACTGGAGTGCCGCTTCCGGCAGGCAGTCGGGTCGCGTGCCGATGCTGACCGCCTCGAATTTGTATTCAGTCAGACAGTGAAGAATCAGTTTTTGCTGTGCGGAGTCGGTCAGGTCGGCGGTGAAGGCCTGAATGTAGAGCATCAGCTTCTGCGCCTTGTAGCGCCGCTTGGAGAATTTGATCGCCGCCTCAATCTGTTCCTGCGGACTCTCCTGCTGCTGCGTCTGTTGTGCTTTAGAACCGTTTTCCGAGCAGAAGGCGCAGCGGCCGTGAGGACAGGATGATGCGAGCTGGACGGGAACACGGAACAGCGCGTCGCCGTACCGCTCGATCATCCATTGCTTGTACTGAATGAAAGGCGTCATCCGGTTACTTTTCGACCGCGATCTTTGGAACCAGTTCGGCGATCTGTTCGAGTTTCACCACGCCCGGCTCAATGTTCATCGCGTTAGAGGTTCCGCAGGCGAGGCCAAAGACGAACGCTTCGATCAGCGAATGGCCTTTTGCCAGCGCATAGGCGGTTCCGGCGCTGACGGAATCGCCGCTTCCGATCGGGTTGAGCGCTTTGACCTGCGGAACCTTAAAGGTGTAAGCCGCGCCGGGCTGAAAGAGCATCGCCTGCGCTTTGCCCTGCGTAATGCCGACAGCGCCCGCGCCGCGCGACATCAGTTCGTCCGCCAGCTCTGCAATCGGGGTGGCGCTCTTGAACGTATTGCGAAGTTCTTCGGCGTTTATTTTTACGACGGCGGGACGGTGTTCGAGCGCGGCGAGCAGCGGCGGTCCGTAGCTGTCGACCAGCACTTTTTTACTGTCGGTCAGCGAAAGCAGTTCGGCATAAATATCCTGCGGTGCATGCGGCGGCAAGTTGCCTGAAAAAACGATACGATCGAAATCGCCCTGGAGTCCGGCGAAAGTTTTAACGAACGCTTTCCATTCGGCAGCGGAGAGCGGGGCGGTGTTTTCGACCAGTTCGGTACAGCCGTCGTGGTCATCGGAAAGCAGCGTCTGGCAGATGCGGGTTTCGGCCTTCGTTTCGACCCAGCGGCAGGGAAGCTGTTCTTTGGCCAGCAGATCGCGGACGGTATCGCCGTTGCCGCCGCCGGAAAAACTGAGCATCAGCGGGTCAGCGCCAAGAATTTTTAATACGCGGGCAGTATTAGTCGCCTTGCCGCTGGCGGCGACGGAAACCTTGCGGGCGCGGTTTACCTCAAACGGCCGGAACGCGGCATATTCAATGGTGCGCTGGAGCGCCGGAAAAAATCCACAGCAGAGTATCTTCATACGGCAGAGTTTAACCACGGATGAGACAGATTTACACGGATGTTTTCCAATATTTGGGAATATCTGTTATAACGCGCCGGATGAAACGGGAAATGGTTTTTGAAGTGCCGGAATCGGCGGACGGAACAGCGGCGGCTGATTTCCTCGCCGCCCGCTTCTCCTACCACGACCGCTCCGGCTGGTGCGAGCGGATTGAAGCCAGAGCCGTGATGGTCAACGACCAGCCGTGTGTTCCTGATTCGCCGTTGAAAACCGGCGACCGGTTGAGTTATGAACCCGACGACCGTCCGGAGCCGCCGGTTGATTTCGATATCGATATCATTTCGGATGACGAGGATCTCCTGCTGGTTAACAAGAGCGGCAATCTGCCGTGTCATCCGGGCGGACGCTATTTCAACAACACACTCTGGGCTTGGCTCAAAAAGGAGCAGGGATTAACCGATTTTACATTCGTTAACCGCATCGACCGCGAAACCTCCGGACTAGTTGTCATTGCAAAAAATTTTTCGGCATCCGAAAACTGCCGCAAACAGTTTTCCGGACGCAAGGTCGTGAAGCGCTACAAAGCGCTGGTGGAGTCATCCGACTTTCCGGCGGAGCTCGAAACCGCCGGTTGGCTGGTGGCCGAAACCGAATCTTCCATACGTAAAAAACGGAAATTCATTCAAGGTGGATCGTCTAACACGCCGCCGTCTTCTGATGCCGAATGGGCGGAAACCAAATTCCGTCTAATTAAACAGTGCGGCGAGATTGCGCTGATCGAAGCAGAGCCGCATACCGGACGCTTGCATCAGATTCGCGCCACACTGCTGGCGCTGGGCTATCCGATTGTCGGCGACAAACTCTACGGCGTGGACGAAACCCTCTTCCTGCGTTTTTGCAAAGACATACTTACTGATGCCGACCGCGCTCGGTTACGCATGGATCGTCAGGCTTTACATGCTGCCGGACTCAGCTTTCGCCATCCAAAGTTTGGACGGCCTGTCGTTATTGATCTTGATCTGCCTGACGATATGCAACAGTTGCTGACCGCTCACAGATCGTTTTGACCAGTTCTTTTCCAGCTCATCATTTAATCTTCGATTGATTCCGGAGCGGGAATACAGACTGGTTGAATATTCCAGATTTTCTCGGCGTATTCATGGATCGTGCGGTCGCTGGAAAACCAGCCCATCCGTGCAACATTGAGAATGGCTTTCTCAGCCCATGCGGTCGGCTGGCGGAATAGCGTATCAATTTTTTTCTGCACTTCAATATACGGACGAAAGTCGGCCATATAAAAGAAGGGGTCCCCATGCCGGGTGAACTCGTTGAAGATGTCCATGTAAAGATCCGGTTGCGTCGGGTCGAACGCATTGACGCGAATAGCTTCGAGAACTTTCTGCAGTTCCGGGTCGCTGTCGTAGAAATTCCACGGGTTGTAGCCTTCGCGGGAGAGTTTCTCGAGATCCTCTTCGCGGTGGCCGAAGATGAAGATGTTTTCTTCGCCGACATTTTGGGCAATTTCAATGTTGGCGCCGTCCCAGGTGCCGACGGTGAGCGCGCCATTGAGCGCCAGTTTCATATTTCCGGTGCCGGAAGCTTCTTTGCCGGCCGTTGAAATCTGCTCGGAGAGATCGGCGGCCGGAATTATTTTTTCGGCCAGCGAAACGTTGTAGTCGGGCAGAAATACGGCCTTGAGTCGGCCTGCGACGACCGGATCGTGGTTGATGACGGCGCCGATGGAATTAATCAGTTTAATAACCCGTTTAGCCATGTGGTAAGCAGGTGCGGCTTTGGCTGCAAAAATAAAGGTGCGCGGAACAATATCGGTTTTCGGGTCAGCCTTGATGCGCTGGTAGAGGGCGATGAGATTCATCGCACTCAGCATTTGTCGTTTGTACATGTGGAGGCGCTTGACCTGAACATCGAACAGCGATTCGGGATGAATCGGCACATGCAGGGTTTCTTCAATATGTTGCGCCAGCGCCTCCTTATTGCGCCGTTTGATTGCCATGAACTCTTTTTGAAAAGCCTTTTCGGTCGCAAACGGTTCGAGCTTTTTGAGTTCTTCGAGATTTTTTATCCATCCTTCGCCGATTTTGTCGGTGATGAGCGCCGAAAGCTCCGGATTGCATTTGAGCAGCCAGCGACGATGGGTGATGCCGTTGGTAATGTTGATGAATTTGTCCGGATAGATTTCGTTGAATTCCGGCATGACGCGTTCGCGTAACAATTGCGAATGAAGTCCGGCAACGCCATTGACCTTGTGGCTGCCGACGACGGCAAGGTTGGCCATACGCACCTGCCGGGTGCCGTTTTCTTCAATCAGCGAGACTTTTTGAATCATCTCGGTATTGCCGGGGTGATCCATTTCCACACGCTGAAGGAACCGGTGGTTGATTTCGTAAATGATCTGTAAGTGGCGGGGTAGAACGCGTTCCAGTAATTCAACCGGCCATTTTTCGAGCGCTTCGGGCAGCAGCGTGTGGTTGGTGTAGGCGCAGGTCTTGACGGTGATCTCCCAGGCTTTTTCCCATGGAAGGTGATTTTCGTCGCAGAGAATGCGCATTAACTCGGCAACAGCCAGCGCCGGGTGAGTGTCGTTCATCTGAATGGCGGTTTTTTGTGCGAACAAATTAAAATTGCTATGGTTCTTCTGATAGCGGCGGATGATGTCGCGGATCGAGCAACTACAAAGGAAATATTCCTGAATTAGGCGCAGTTCCTTGCCGGCATGGGTGCTGTCGGAAGGGTAGAGGACTTTGGTGACATTTTCCGCCCAGTTTTTTTCTTCGACGGCGCGGATGTAATCGCCCTGATTAAATACGTCGAGCCGGAAGCCTTCATCGGCGCGCGCGCTCCAGAGCCGGAACATATTGACCGTGTTGTTGTCGTAACCGATCACCGGAATATCGTACGGCACGGCTTTGAACATCTGCCAGTCGGTCCAGACCGGGTGACGTCCGCGGTGGGTGCTCGAAATATTTTCGATCCGGCCGTAAACAAACACCGGCACGGTGTATTCCGGGCGGATCATTTCCCACGGATAACCCAGCTCCAGCCAGTTGTCCGGGCGTTCTTTCTGCCAGCCGTCCTCAAATTCCTGCCGGAAAATGCCGTGTTCGTAGCGCAGGCCGTAGCCGTAGGCGGGCAGCTCCATCGAGGCCATCGAATCGAGGAAGCAGGCGGCCAGTCGTCCGAGGCCGCCGTTGCCGAGTCCGGCCTCGACGTCCAGATCAATCACTTTCTGTAAATCAATATCCAGCCGTTTCAGCGCCGTGCGCGCGGCCTCCATCATCCCGAAGGCCAGCACATTTTGCTCCAGCAATTTGCCGATCAGAAATTCCATCGAAAGGTAATAGAGGCGCTTAACGTCTTTATCGAGATAAGTGCGCTGGGTCGTGGTGAAACCGTCGACGGCCAGGTCTCTTACCACATGGGCGAAACTCCAGAACTTGTCGAAATCCGTCGCACTGCGCATATCCTTGCCGCGGCTATAGCGCAGATGGAACAGCGTGCGCTCTTCAATCATGTCGGCATTCACTTTAGTTTTTCGCGGGCACTTCATTCAGTTGTCTCCATTCCAAAAATCAGGCGAAGCATAATTTGAATAGAAGCAGACCTGCAAATGAATTATCGTGTCCATATATGTCGCACAGCCTTCAAAATTGTAAAGTCACCCCGTACTACCGGAATTTGCTCAATTCCCTCGGACTGGATCATCCACTTCGACGCACAGTCGAAATGCGGGATGACTGTAAGTCTATGCCCGGCGAACTGGCCGACCCGCTCGGCGAGGAAGCGCACAGTCCCGTGCCCGGCCTGGTTCACACTTATCCCGACAAAGTTCTACTTTTCGCCACGCTCGATTGCGCCGTCTACTGCCGCTACTGCACCCGCGGACGTCTCGTCGGCTCCAAGGACTGGAAGCTTTCGGACGAAGTTTTTCAAACTCTGGAAACACTGACGGAAGTCCGCGACGTATTAATCTCCGGCGGCGATCCGCTAACGCTTTCCGACGCCGAAATCGACAAACTGCTTTCCAAGGTTCGGAAAATCAGCCACATCCGTACCATCCGGATCGGTTCTAAAGTTCCAGCCGTGCTTCCGTCGCGCATCACGCCGGAACTGGCCTCAATTCTCGCAAAGCATCGCGTCTGGCTTCAGCTACACTTCATCCATCCGGCGGAGCTGACCGCGGAAATGACCCGCGCCTGTGACACACTCGCCGAAGCCGGCGTACCGATGGTCAGCCAGACCGTCCTGCTTAAAGGAATCAACGACCATACCGACACGCTGGCAGAACTTTTCTACGGACTGCTCGAACGGCGGGTGAAACCGTACTACCTTTTCCAGTGCGATCCAGTCACCGGTTCATCCAGCTTCCGCACGCCGGTAAAGAAGGGGTTACAAATCATCCGCGAACTTCAAGGTCGTATCTCTGGACTTGCTATGCCGACTTTTGCCATCGATGCGCCCGGCGGCGGCGGGAAAATTTCGCTCCTGCCCAACTCGCAGTTCCGCCGCGAAGGAAATGAGATTGTCCTTACAAATTACGAAGGCAAAGAATACCGTTACCCAGATGATCAAACTCTTTCGTAGAAAGCCGAAGGTTCAGAAAATCGGGCTGGCGCTGGGCGGCGGCGGAGCGCGAGGATTGGCGCATATTCAGGTGCTCGAAACGCTCGACGAACTTGGCATCAGGCCGCACCGCATCGCAGGCACCAGTATAGGCGCGGTGGTGGGCGCACTCTACGCATCCGGTCTTTCCGGACGAGACATTCGGGCGCTGGTTCACCAATGGCAGACACCGCGACCGGAAAAACGGCATGGTATTCTCGACCGGCGTGACCTGCGCCGCTGGGCAGCTCTGCTTGATCCTTCTTTTGACCGTAGCGGATTGTTTAAAGGCGAAAAGATCATCCAGTTTCTCTCCGATTTTGTGAAATGTACCACCTTTGAGGAGCTCAAAGTTCCGCTGTATGTCGTAGCGGCCGATTACGGCGATGCGTCGGAAGTTGTTTTCAAATCGGGCGATCTACTTTCGGCGGTGCGTGCCAGCATAGCCATTCCCGGAGTTTTTACTCCGGTCGAGCGCGGCGGACACCTGCTGCTTGATGGCGGTGTAGTTAATCCGCTTCCTTACAATCTGCTTCAGGACGAGTGCGATCTGGTGGTCGCGGTAGATGTCGGCGGAACACGTGATGTGGACGAACAGCATCGTCCGACCTTTTTCGACACGGTCATCGGCGGGTTCGAAATTATGGAAACCGCGCTAATCCGTAACCGGCTGAATTCCGATCCACCGGATATCTACCTCAAACCCGACCTTCGCAATATTGGGTTGCTTGAATTTAATAAAACAGAACAGATATTTGTTCAGTCTGAACCGGTAAGAGAAGAGTTGCGTAAAAAACTTCGGGCGCTTGAACGATGATTTGAAATTGCTTTGCGCGTCACATTGGCTTAAAAAACGACCGGTTAGCAGGCAATTAACCGAAAGGAATCCGAATGAAAATTGCACGACTGTCAGCAGTTCTTATCTTCTGCTCATCAATTGTTTCAGCTCAAACAACGATTGAATTGATTAAGCAACGGGCCGAGGCCGGCGATGTAACAGCACAAACTTTTCTCGGACTGGCGTACCATCTGGGTTATGGAGTTGCGCTCGATCAGGATGTTGCACAAAAGTGGTTTTCCCGTGCCGCCGACCAAGGCGATGTCTTTGCTGTGAAGCAGCGTGATTTTGCGGCCGGTCTTCGGTGGATGGCGCCGGAAAAAATTCAAAAGAAAATTGAACAGGCTTCGTCCGCGGAGTATGCGGGTCAGATTGCTTTCGATGAACTGGTTTCAAATCGCGAGCAGTATCTTGGAAAAGTCATTGAGTTAAATTTTTCAGCTGTGCCGGTGGCAGGCGGGTCGCCGGTTGGAACTATCTATATGTATATTCGCGATCCGCAGTCCGACCGCGATGCTGCGGCCGATCGCCTTTATTTATATGGTGAAAATGCATTAAGCTGGAAATCGGGAATTGCCCAGAAGTCTTACGACTCATCCAGCACAGTTTATGCACTGGTTGAAAAAGACGGGCTGATCGCCGTTGGGGCCCATCATCGGGAAACCGATGGCGGTCAAGAATACAAGTGGTAGCGCGTTCTAATTAGAAGGAATCCAAATGAAACCTCTGGCAATTGCTACTCTTGCCTCTGTGCTTTGCTCCTCAACGGTTTCTGCTCAGCAACTGGCTGAAACAAATAAACCATCTATAAACAATTTGCCAAAACGCATTTATAGTCTATCCAAAGAGGATATCGCTAAGAAGATTGCGGCGGCATCCTCTGCAGAATACAAAGGAAGCGTTGCGATTGAGGACTTGGCTACCACACATGATCAGTACCAGGGCAAGGTCATTGAACTTGAATTTTGCGCCCAGTTTCTTAGTACGAGTGGTAAAAATCCATACCTATTTATAACGGGTAAAAGAGGGTCAATCGACGCCCAATTGTTTTTATATGGGCAGGCCTCATTAGAGTGGGCTGTTGAGAAAGATAAGGCAGGCGGCGTAAGCGGCACTTCGAGTAAAATTTATGCTCTGGTTGAGAACGACGCTTTTATTGCTTTAGGGACCAAGAAAAAAAAGACTGACGATGGCTATGTCTATGCCTTTGGAAATATAGCCACATCCTCAGGTGTAAACTCATCGGATACACAGGATTCGGAATCAAAGCCTGCACTTGATTTATCTCGTATATCTCAGGATGAGCTTGAGAAAAAAATTACTGCCGCCTCCTCCGCAGAATATAAGGGAAGAGTAACGACAGAGGATCTAATCATTAAGCATACTCGGTATCTTGGCAAAGTTGTTGAACTGAAATTTTCATACGCCAGTCTTAAGAAGTCGTCTTTAGGCGAGAGTCAGTATCTGTATGTAAGCGGAGGGGCTTCGGCCGGATCTCAACGCCTATATCTTTGCGGTCAGGAAGCTTTAGAGTGGGCTGCAGACGCATCCAAGAAACCATATGGATCCCTCGGCACTGTTTACGCTCTGGTCGAGGGAAATGGCCTAATTGCTCTGGGTTCTCGCAAGCGCTCAGAGGGCAACGGATATTCCTATAGATGGTGATCTTAAATCCATAAACTCTGGGGAAGATCACCCCAGAGCGCCCCAACTTACAGTTCCCGACTGGCGCGGCCTAGGAGAAGATTCCAGCCTGCAATGAAACCTGTGCAGTCAGTCTTTTAGTAGAGGCTAATATCCGTGTTTGTCCGCCGAGTCTGACTTCAGCACGATCTTTCTGAACCGTGAGTTCAATTCTTTCTTCCGGATGGCGCTTTCTCCAGATGTTGGCCAGCAGGATGGCTTTTTCTACTCCGTCTCCGGTTTTGTAGTTCCAGACTTCATCGGGCTGGGCGAGGCGCGGTCCGTCATAGATCGATTCTGAATCCATCCCTTCCAATGTCAGGAAAACTTCTTCATCACTCAACGCCTTGGTACCTTCGATGCAGACTGGATTGCGCTCCATCGCGGCTTTGAGGAATGGAGCCCAGTCGGTGCGGCTGAGGTCGCGCAAAGCGTAGAAGGCGAGATCGGCAGAACGGTTGCTATCACGCATAGACTCGACGTAGGCGATGATTTCTTCACGTGCCATGCCGGGAACGATTTCCAGTTTTTCCCAGAGGCTGGGCACCTTGCTTCCAATATTCGGAAATTCTGGTTCGAGATGCACAAATTTTGCGAGCTCGGCGAGCATTTCGTTTTTACCGGAACTGCTGCATTCAAGCTTCTCTCCCAGCTCCGCCATACTTTGAGCATCGTAGTGCTGAATCGGATTATTTTTAAAGAACTCTTCCAGTTTCGGCAGACAAATTCGCCCTGCAATCGGTTCACAGTAAAATTCGTCATTATCGATTTCTTCCAGCAGTTGTGCGCGGGTGCCGTCACCGATTTTATACGGAGCGCTGTGTTCATATGCATAAGCGCGTTCGGCAGGAATCCATCGTTTCTTTCCATGAAAGTCATGGCATATCTGAAAGCATTTCTGGAAGCGTGAATTTTGCCGCAGAAAGTTGGCAAGGATTTCAAAGGTTATTTTGGTTGAAAGATATTCGCCGATTTTCTTTTTGAACCGGTCATAGTGAGACGGATCCATGGTGGCTTCCGGATAGACGCAGTGAACGTAGCCGGTGTTGTTGAATACCATGGTGATTTGTTCGTGACGCAAGGCGCGCTGTGCCTTGTCGGTCAGTTCTGTGCCGTTGAACCACATATTTTTTGTGACAATGCGCCGGTTGTTGGTAAGAACGCCGTCTCCGATGGCTACGAAATTTTGCGAATGGAGCGGTGTAGCCATCAGGAAAATATCTTCAAGTGGAATGTTGCAGACAATGAAAAGCGCGGTGGCATAGAGAGCTGAAAGCGAGACGCATTCGCCAGCGCCGGCGCTGTATCCTTCGCGCCGAACGAAAGCGTCCATTGCTTCAACAGTTTCGGTCTTCCAATAAGGAATGACCGTGTCGTTGTATTTCTCGAGCCCGAAGTGTCGGCGGATATCTAGATCAAAGTAATGTCGATCACCTTCATAACCGAAAAGCGCGTTACTAGCGCCGATGACTTTGGCATCCATGAACGGCGTAAAACGTTTCAGTTCGGTCGCCTGATCAGTCAGCCCCCAGGTGTCGAGGTCGAGGTTGAACTCGTAGTGATCGATGATGTACTGCTTCAGCCGGTCGATCTTTTTGCGCGGATTCATCCGGTCAATTTTGGCGAACCACGGGTCGTCGCGCCATTTCCAAATGCGAGGACTCATGATATTAGCCAACAGCAGAGCGTAGAGTAGTTCGGGGAAAACGAAAATTTCCATGTCTGACAGCGTCACGGCGGAGGAGTATTTTTCCAGTTCTTCGGGCTGTACGGTATTCATCTTAACAGGCTCCTGACACGGTTTTTCCTTTTCCAAACACCGGAAAGCGTATACTAATGCCCGCTCAATCAAAAGGTTTTACCCATGTCCGAAGAAACAGCTATTCCGCAAAATGAGTCCCGGTCCGACGAGGATGTTTTTCTCGATCTGAATTTTGTTCCGCAGTGGGCAAAAAAAGCGCCGACGACCAATCACTATGCTTCAGACGACCGTTCGGAACGCCGCCCGACACGTGACCGGCGTGATGGCTCGCCGCGCGAACGCAGTGACCACCGGGACGGATCATCATCCCGCACGACCCGTCCACCGCGAGCACAACGTCCAGGATCTTTTGGCGGGGGTGGGGCAGGGCGTCGTCCGGCAGTGCCAGAACCACGTGGAGAACGCGGTGCACAGGAATCTCGTCGCGAGTTTTCTCCGCGCCCCGAACGTATTGAATTGCCGGTTGAAATAAAATTCCTGCCGGAACAGCAGTGGCTGGCTTCCATGGTGCGGCAGATTCACCACAGCAAGCGCGCTTATCCGTTAATGGACCTGGCTAATCTCTTTCTCGCTGACCCCAAGGGACACCTTGTTAAAATCGAAATTCGTTCCGGGGCAGAGGGTTTCAAGCTCTATCAAGGTAAGCGTTCTAAGATGGTTGCCACCAGTCGCGACGCGCTGATTCATCAACTCCTCGATGACCACATGGCGGATTTCTTTGTAAAAGAAGAGATCGATGTCGAGCCTCCCTCTGGCGCGTTCCCGTGCATCGCCAAAATCGGCGATGTGCTCGTCGGTCCTCCCAATCATCACAGCTATACGGCACGCCTGCAGGAGGTTTATAACGCCCGTTTTTCTGGAATGCCCTTTGACCGCTTTAAGGAAAAAGTGCAGACCGTTCGTGACGAAGAGCTGATTGCCAAATGGAAACTAGAATGCTCCAAAAAAACCGTCTACCGACTTAAAGACGCATCTGAAGGTGAAACGAAGAATTTTACCCTCACACAGGCCGAGGAATATATTCGCACGCAAATTGCCGAAGCAGAGATCGAAGAAGTGACCCGCGCAGTGCTTCCTTCCGCACTGGCACGCAAAATAAAAGACTACAACCTCATCCGCATGGTGCGCGAAGCGTGGGAGCGAGAAAGCCGCTTTCCAATGTCCGTCTCTTTCGCTCTGCGTGCTGCCTTCCGCCATCTGCACTTGCAGACCTTTAAGGCAGGTCGAAATATCAACTTTATCACCTCGGTAAAGCCCGACCCAATCAAGCCTGAAAAAGCGGTTAAGCATATCCGCGCAGTACTCGAGTATCTGGCAGAACATCCCGGTTCAACCCGCGATCAGATGGTAGAAGAATTGCGGCCCGGTGCGGATAAGAGTTCGGATGCGGTCCGCGAAATTCTAAACCCGCTTCGCTGGTTAATTGAAAAGGGGCACATCATTGAATTTTTTAACGGGACTCTTGCTGTGCCGTCACATTACAAACACCGCTGACATTTAATGCGCAGTCGAAATCATTTCGAAGATACCTCGTCGCATCAGCATTACAGCAATAGCGGCCAGCAGCATACTGGCAACTTTCGAAACAGCTTTTGAACCGGTACGTCCTAGTCGATTGGTGATAGGTCCGGCAAAACCGAAGACTAGGCCGGCTATTATAATATTAAGTATAACGGCCAGCACCGTGATGGATTTTCCGTGCGTATTAGCCAGTAGGATGCAGGTCGTAAGTACAGCCGGACCGGTAATCAACGGAATGCCGATCGGAACAGCACCTAAGCTTGAAACATCGACTTCTTGTAATTTTTTCTCACCTGTCAGTAGGGTATTAAGTGAAATGGCGAGCAGCAGCATTCCGCCGGCAAGCATGAAGTCAGGGACCGTAATTCCCATAAATCGCAACAGTAACGGTCCCGCGAGGACAAAAACGACCGCCACGGATGATGCGGTCAAAACGGATTGGATGATCACCGTACGTAACCGTCTTTGATCGAGACCATCTGTCAATGAGAGAAACATGGGCAGGACACCGACCGCATCAACGGCGACGAATAGCGGAACAAAGCAGAGCCAAAAAACATTCATAACAATGTATTACCTTATTCCGAAGTATTACGGCAAGCATCGCGCAACCCGGTTTATAAACCTTAAATTACCCTGATTACTACCGACGTCGCATAATATATGTTATGTCTAATATTAGGTTGCTAGGTATACAAGATGTGGTGTTCTGATGGTTTTCTGTCGATAACAGGCTTCTAGTGCAAAGTTATCGACAGCGGTACATTCAAGCAAACGAACGATAAAAAAAGAGCGTTCTTACGTTAGAACGCTCCTTTCACGAATAAAACGCCGGTTGTTCTCTATTTGTCGCTTTCGACACTCGAATAGACTAACTGGTGAGTCTGTTCGTTGGTGATTGTAAACGCTTCCATGTGCATATGCGGATCAGAAACAAAGGTTAGATGCCCTTGGAATTTTTTCTCCATGTCAATTAGGGTCTGTTCATCTTCGTGACGCAACCGGTTAAGCACGGTCGGGTTCACTGTTACTTTCATAGAATGGAGTCCCTTCCGGTCTTTCCGCAATGCTGCGGAAAGCCGGCGTTGGAGCTCAACGCTCATCGTGAGCGCAGATTTAACGCGGCCGCGACCGGCGCAGTAATCGCATTCGACGTAAGTCGTGGTGTAGACGCTTTCCTCGAAACGTTGACGGGTCATCTCCAGCAATCCGAGCTGCGAGATCGGCAGGACATTCGTACGGGCGCGGTCTTCGCGCAATGCGTCCTTAATGGTCTTGTAGACGATGTTTTGATCCCGTTTGCTTTTCATATCGATAAAATCGATTACCACGAGACCGCCGACATTTCGTAATCGAAGTTGGCGAGCCACTTCTTCAGCGGCTTCAGTGTTGACTGACAAAATGGATTCTTCGGCCGTTTTTCCGCCCTTGTGACGTCCGGTGTTTACATCGACTGCAACGAGCGCTTCTGTTTCATCGAAGATTAGATAAGCACCCGACTTGAGCCACACCTTGCGCCGGAAAACCGATTCAATCTGTTTTTCGACTTCGAAGTAATCAAAAATAGGCTCTTCACCGGCATAGAGTTGCACCCAATTGCGCGCGCGCCGGGAATACTTGGCGATCATCTTACGGATCATTTCATAGGCTTCGCGGTCGTCCACATAGACACGGTCGATATCTTCCGTGAGGTAGTCGCGAACAACACGTTCGGCCAGATTGGGTTCCTGATATAGAACACACGGCGCCTGTTTTTCACGCATACCGCTGTCGATTTCCTTCCAAATTTCGATCAGGGTACGTGCATCGCGCACAAAGCTGGTTTTACGTGTTCCAGATCCGGCGGTACGCACAATAATTCCAATAGTGTCCGGGATCGGAAGCCGAGCCAATATTTTTTTAAGCCGTGTGCGTTCTTTGACGTCGCCGATTTTTTTTGAGATGCCTTTCAGCCCTGTGCCCGGCATCATAACCAGATAACGGCCTGGAACACTAAGATTGGCTGTAACGCGAGGACCTTTGGTGCCGATGGCATCTTTAGTAACCTGCACGACAATTTCCGATCCGATCGGAAATTTTTTACTCATTTCCCCTGGCGAAAATTTGCGACGCCGGCGGACACTGTTTCGATTCCCCTCCTGCTCTTCCAGACGTGCAGCATCCTCCGGAATCATATCCCAATAGTGGATAAAGGCGTTTTTCTGCATACCGATATCGACGAAAGCGGCCTGCAATCCATCTTCCAGATTTTGAATTTTCCCTTTGAAAATACTGCCAACCAGCCGGCTTTCCTCAGACCGTTCAATATGGAAGTTGTCGAGTCTTCGTTCATCAAGCACGGCCACGCGGGTTTCGAGAGGCTCTATATTGATGAGGATCTCTTTTTTCTTCCGTGTTCCGATCATCAATTTTTCTTTAATTGCACTTATACTGAGCATGGATGCTCCTTTCTTAATTAAATGCGACGCCGCAGGCAGACGCTCTGTACCAGTCCAAGCGCTATCATGGTACTCACCATGAAGGTTCCGCCGTAACTCATCAGCGGTAGCGGTACACCGGTAATCGGCATAATTCCTATGGTCATCGCGATATTTACAAAAACATGTGAAAAGATGAGCACGCCGATACCCGCCGCCAGCAGTCGCCCGAACATATCCCGGGCGAAGACTGCGGCACGCATACAGCGCACCACCACCGTCGTGTACAAAACCAGCAGCAGTGAACTGCCGGCAAAACCTGTTTCTTCCGCCACCACCGAGTAGATAAAATCGGTCGGCGCAACGGTTCTTGGGAGAAATCCGAGAATATTCTGGGTTCCTTTCAAATAACCTTTTCCGAACCAGCCGCCCGAACCGACAGCAATCTGCGATTGCAGTTTGTTCCAGCCAGCACCGAGAGGATCCTGGTTGATATTCAGATAAACAAGAATGCGGCTTTTCTGGTAATCCTCGAGCGGACAGCTATCCGGGGCAAAAAGCAGCCAGAAAACCAATATAAGAAGCGCTACAATGCCGATTCCCATAAGAACCATGAGTGGCCGCAGGGGAACGCCGGCGCAGAAAATAATCAGTATCACAATCGGCAGCAGTATCATGGCGCTGCCTAAATCCGGTTCAGCGGCAATCAGGAGAAACGGGATGCCGGTCAGTACGAACGCCAGAATAAATGTTTTAAAGCGCTCCACATCCGTTGACGGATCGCTCAGCCATGCCGCCAGCGTAAAAATGACGGCCAGTTTGGCAAATTCGGAGGGTTGTACCGTCATGCTGCCGAAGCTGAACCAGCGGTGCGCGCCGTACACAGACATTCCGATAAACAGCACCAGCACCAGCGAAACAAGCGCCGCCAGATAAATCCACCAGTGCATGCTACTCAATTTGCGGTAGTCAAATGCGGCCGCCGCGCTGTAACAGCCGATACCGACCAGCGCCCAGACAAACTGCCGTCCGGCCAATCCGCCCAGTGTATGGTCGGTATTGCGGCAATCGGCGCTGTAAATAAAGAGACAGCTGAGTACAAGCAATACCACAACGGTACCGAACATAAACCAGTCGAAACGGTATAAGCGTCCGGTCATGACTGAGCCTGCCCTTCCCGTTTCATTTTTTCATAGAGACCTTCCATAAGCACTTTCATGCAGGGTCCGACTGTCAGTCCGCCGGAATCTCCGTCCTCAATGAGTATTGCCACGGCATACTGCGGGTTATTGAAAGGGGCGAAGGCTATCATCCACGTGTGCTTATTACCTTCACCTTTGACGCCATATTCGGCCGTGCCGGTTTTCCCAGCGAAATCAAGCCCCTCAACCGCAGCGCGATGCCCGGTCCCGTCTTTTCCCATGATAACATCGTGCATTCCGTTGCGCACAACAGACAGAGCCGAATCGGACCAGTTCATTTTACCGACGCGTTGGCTGGGATTTAAAACATACTCGGTTGCACCCGGTTCACGATAGGCTTGTACCAGCCGGGGACGGTAGTGGTAGCCGCCGTTCGCAATCGTGGCGGTGACCATTGCCATTTGCACCGGCGTAACCGCCACAAACCCCTGCCCGATGGCCAGATTGCAGGTGTCTCCGTCCGACCAACCCGTTCGATTTTCCTTCTGCCACTTCTCATCCGGTACCGTTCCACCGCTTTCAAAATCAACTTCCACCCCGGTTTTCTGACCGAGTCCGGATGCCAGGGACTGTTGAATAATCGCATCCGGACCGCATGCCAGTGCAGTTTTGAAAAAGTAGACATTGGCGGAATATTTCAGCGCTTCCCGCATATCAACCTGGCCGTGACCGGCGGTATGTACCGTGCGGTTGCCGATTTGAAATACGGCCGGGCTGTCATAAACGGTATGTAACGCTGCCGGATTGACGGTTGCCGCCGCCAGTCCGACCAGCGGCTTGAAAATGCTGCCTGGCGGATAGACGCCGGCGACCGCGCGGTTCAGTAACGGTTTATCTTTTGCTTCACTGAGCGTCTGCCAGTCTGCCGTGCTGATGTAGGGTACAAACCGATTGGCATCGAATCCCGGCGCACTGAGCATGGCCAGCACATCACCGTTATTCGGATCAAGCACCACAACCGCGCCGCGATGTGTACCAAGCGCCTTGTGCGCCAAGAGTTGCACCTCCATATCAAGTGTCAGGCGCAGATCGCCGCCTGATTTCGGTGCACGATGGGCCAGTTCGCCGTGCCGGTATCCGGAGACATCGATCTGTACTACCATGCCGCCCGCCGCGCCGCGCAAGAAAGGATCAAAGAGTTTTTCAAGACCTGCCCTTCCGGTCATTTCAGGCAGATAATAGAAATAAGTTTCTTCCTCATTCATTGCATCCGAATCGGCACGGCCGACGTAACCGAGCAAGTGCGAGGTGTATGGCCCGTAAGGATAAATGCGGGTGGCCTGCGTATAAATATCAACGCCCGGAATATCGTGACCCAGTTCGGCTAACCGGGACATGGGCAGCATGCTGATGTCACTCCAAAGCGTTAGCGGCAGCGGCAGCCGCAGGCGGATGTGTTTCCAGATGCTGTCGCGGTCAACCATCGGTCGCAGTCCGGTCACCGTCGACACCTGACCGATTATTTCCATCGCGCGGTCTATGGTGCGTGACCACGGGCCGGCCCGGCGCATATCTTCAAGAAACAGCGCAATGGAATATACCGGCCGGTTATCGGCCAGACAAAGTCCGTTACGGTCATAAATTTTTCCGCGGATTCCAGGCAGCCGCACGCGCCGCAGACTCTGAATCTGCTGACGGTTTTCGAACTGCGAAACTTTAGCCACCTGCAATCGCCAGAGCGAAATTCCGAGAATCAGAAAAGCGATTATTATTCCGCCCATCAGCACATAGATGCGCGGTATAAAAAACGGTCTGTGCGGCGGACGCGCATCATATAAACCGCCTCCGGTTGCGCGAGGGCAGATGCCGCAATTGCAGAGCCATCAGAGATACCAGCGGGACAACGAGCGCACCGGCCATTAATCCTCCGGCCAGCCGAAGTGCCAGCAGTCCGCCATGGACGGGTCTCAGACCGCTCAGCTTAAAGACCAATGCATAATAAAAAACTTCCAATACAACCGCAACGGCGCCAAGCACGGCATAGGTAGCCGGCTGATCGCCGAATACTTCGTCGCGGATCCAGTTGATTCCGGCACCGAGTCCGATGAAAAAAGGAATCGACAGTCCCAGTGGTGCCGGACAGAAAGCATCGTGCAGCAATCCGGCCAGAACAGCGGCATACAGCATCTTTGTGCGGTCCGTATGCAGGGCAATACAAATGATCAGTCCGGTCAACAGCGGCAGTTCCAGTACACCGAACGCATTCCATGCAGGAAGTGCGGTTTGCAACAGCGTACCGATTATAAGAATCAACGTGATAAAACGGCGGCTCATTCTTCCGCCTCCGCGTTTTCCTCGTCGGCAGACACAAACACCACATCCATCAATTCGGTCACTGCTTTCGGGATGATATCCGCGTACTGATAGAGACCGGCTTCTTCCATGCCTACGTTTTCAATGTAACCGATCAGGATATCTTTTGGAAAAACGCCGCCCAACCCCGACGTTACTACGGTGTCGCCTGCCCGCACCGGCGCATCTTTGTGAATGAACTGCATCCGGGCGACCGGATAACCCTGTGCGTTTACACCCCGGCCTGTCATCAAACCGAATGAACCGGTCCGGCTTACACGGGCAGATACTTTACAGGCCGGATCAGAGAGCAACAGTACTTCGGCGGTATGCATCGAAACCTCATCGGTCCGTCCGACTAATCCGTCGGGCGAAATAACCGCCCGGTTGGCTTCAATACCCTGCACCCTGCCCTTATCCAACCGTACGCTTTGCCACCAGCCGCTGATTGTGCGTGCGGTTACCTGGCAGGGAATAAGCGTGTGTTTCTGACGATTGTAAAAATCGAGTTGATCCTGCAGATGACGGTTTTCCTGTTCCAGATTTTCGAGTTGAACCAGGCGCGCCTGCAGATAGATCACTTCCTCGGAAAGGCGGCTGTTTTTTTCCATCAGACCTCCGAAGCCGCGAACCGCGTCCGCTCCCACTTTCAAACTCTGGGATGTTTTAACCAGAATCCGCTGAACTGGCGTAATGGAGTCTTTAAAAATACCTTTAAAACGGGCAGTACAACTGCCCGGCAGATTAAAGATCAGCAACAGTGCCGCCACTGCGCCAACCCATCTAAAAAAACTTTTCTCTACAAACATATACCCGTTCCGGCTCGGTCAGAACACGGAGGGACGAGAAACAGGGCTTCGCACCATCTACCGGGCGCGGGCTTCAGAGAGTTTACGAAGGAAGTTGATTTCGTGCAGCACCACACCGGTGCCTTCGGCCACTGCGCTGAGCGGATCATCAGCAATGTGCACCGGCAGACCTGTGTTGTCGGCAATAAGCTTGTCCAGCCCGCGCAACAGAGCGCCGCCGCCAGCCAATACCATGCCTCGGTCTACCAGATCGGAAGACAGTTCCGGCGGGCAACGATCCAACGTTACACGCACGGCCTCAACGATTCCGGAAACCGGATCTTTGAGTGCACTGCGGACTTCTTCAGAGCTGATTGTCAGCGTTTTCGGAAGGCCGGCGACCTGGTCGCGGCCTTTCACTTCCATAGTCGTCTCTTCACCTATCCGCATGGCGGAACCAATTGAAATCTTGATGTCTTCTGCGGTTCGTTCGCCAATGAGCAGATTATATTCCCGTTTCAGATACTGGATGATCGCCTCATCCATGTCGTCCCCCCCGATACGCACGCTGCGACTGAAGACAATACCGGCCAGCGAGATCAGCGCAACTTCCGTCGTGCCGCCGCCGATATCGACAATCATATTGCCGGCCGGTTCCTGAACCGGCAGTCCCACACCGATCGCAGCAGCCATCGGTTCTTCAATTAAAAACACATCCCTCGCGCCGGCATGGACTGCGGAGTCCTTTACGGCGCGTTTTTCAACTTCTGTGATGCCGCTCGGAACAGCCACGACCACGCGTGGACGCACCATACGCCGGCGATTATGCACCTTCTGTATGAAATACCGGAGCATCGCTTCGGTAATTTCAAAATCGGCAATAACACCGCCCTTCATAGGACGGATAGCAGTAATGCTGCCCGGAGTGCGGCCCAGCATACGTTTGGCTTCATCGCCGACGGCGAGAACCCGATTGGTGCCGGCCTGCACGGCGACTACGGAAGGCTCACGAAGAACAATTCCACGATCGCGGACATAAACCAGCGTGTTAGCAGTACCCAAGTCGATACCGATGTCACTGGAGAAAAGACCCATCAGACGGTTTAACATAGCGTCATTCCCTGTTTTTATTCGAAAAGCAAAAATCTAATTTAAGTGCTTCATAATTGCGCGTTTAAACAAAACCGGTCAAGCCGAAACATGTGAATGTTCACCGTTTCATACATTTTTACCAAGCCGGTCTGAACTGTTAGGAAACGCTCAAGGAAACCGGCAGGCTGAGCAGGCGCACATCCGGGTTGCGCTCACAGAAGAATTTCAGAATCCATTCAGAATCAAACAGCAGTACTTTGCGGTTGGAAGAATCCAGCGCCAGTTTACAGCTGGGCGGCAGCATGGATTCTGTCACCACCGAGGCTGGTCCGCCGGATTCATCCACCCAGCGGAACATTTTATATGGTGCCGGTTCAAGCCGTGCAACGGCACCGTACTCATGCTCCAGTCGGTACTTAAACACTTCGAACTGCAAGCTGCCGACCGCGCCCAGTAGCGGAATATTCTGCGACGGATCCGCGAACCGGAAAGCCTGCAAAGCACCTTCCTGCAGCAGATGTTTCACCCCGGCCTGGAAGCGTTTGTATTGTGCGGGAACCGGATTATAAAGCATCGCGAAACACTCCGGCGCAAACTGCGGCATTTCGTGATACACGATCGATGGGTCTTCCGTCAGCGTATCGCCGATGCCGAATCCGGCATGCCCTACCAGCCCGATAACATCGCCGGGATATGCCGTATCCACTGTTTCACGCTCCCGGGCAAAAACCCGGTGGGAACTCGAAAGCCGGACCAGTTCGCCGGTTCGCGAATGGGTCACGCGCATATCGCGGGTAAAACAGCCGGAACAGATGCGTAGAAAAGCGATCTGGTCGCGGTGATTCGGATCCATGTTCGATTGAATCTTGAAAATAAAGCCCGAAAAATTCGGATTTTCCGGCAGGATTTTCACTGTGCCGGAAAAGCGCGGCTGCGGCGCGGGCGCATAATCGACAATCGCGTCCAGCATCAGCTGAACTCCGAAATTATTGATCGCACTGCCGAAAAACACCGGACTGAGATCACCGGCCTGGACTTCCGGCAGGTTGAACACCTCGCCGGCGGTATCCAGCATTTCCAATTCGTTCGTCAGCTCTTGATAAACTTCGGCCGGCATCCGGTCGCGCACCTGTGCATCGGTCACGGAATGCAGCGCCACCGGCGCGCGGTAGGCGCCGTGCGCCGTGCGTTCGAAAAAGTGGGCCTGCTTCGTCTGCCGGTCATACACGCCCTGGAAATCAGGGCCGTTGCCCAGCGGCCAGTTCATCGCGCAGACCCGCAACTGCAGCGTCTGCTCCAGCTCATCCATCAGCGACAGCGCATTGCGCGACGGACGGTCCAGTTTGTTCATGAAAGTGAAAATCGGGATGCCGCGCATCCGGCAGATTTCAAACAGCTTGCGGGTTTGGCTTTCAATCCCCTTCGCCGCATCGATCACCATCACTACGGAATCCACCGCCATCAGAACGCGGTAGGTATCTTCCGAGAAATCACGGTGACCCGGCGTATCCAGCAGATTGACGCAACATCCGCGATACTCGAACTGGAGTACCGTGGAAGTAACGGAAATGCCGCGCTGGCGTTCCAGCTCCATCCAGTCGGAGGTCGTCGCCCGCTGGGTCTTGCGCGCCGTCACCGAGCCGGCCAGCTGAAGCGCGCCGCCGTACAGCAACAGCTTCTCCGTCAGCGTGGTTTTACCGGCGTCCGGATGCGAAATAATCGCAATCGTCCGCCTTTTGGCAATTTCCTGTTCAAAACTCATAGCAGTCATCCGGGATAAAAAGAGCGGAGACTGTAGGCGGCGACCCGCCGCCAGCGCAATCCGATTCTCTGCTTTTCGCGACGGAACTTTTCTGGATGAATAGTTTGACGTTTAGCCAAACGACTAAGTATAAAGGAGGTATGAATAAACCGCTGAATGCTCTGAAAGCCCTTTCCGACCGCAACCGCCTGCGGGTGGTCGCGGCGCTGATGAATCACGAAGAACTTTGCGCCTGCCACATCATTGAGTTGCTTGAAGTAACCGGTGCCACGGCGTCGCGCCACATGGGCCTGCTGATCCGTTCCGGCCTGGTGCAAAGCCGCAAGGCCGGGCGCTGGGTACATTACCGGCTGACCGATACGTTCCCCACCCCGCTTTTTCAATGGCTGGAAACCGAACTGCAAACCGACTCCGGCATCAAAGCCGACCGCAGGGCGCTGGTGAAAATTACCGCCTGCAAACATTAAGACGGGTGAAAATGAAACGCGCAATCATCAAACCCGACCTGTGTATTAACTGTCCGGAGTGTGCTGTTATTGCGGCTTGTGACCGGACGGCCATCATTCGTGAAAGCATTCAGGACAGACCGTGGATCGATTTTTACCAATGCACCGGATGCCTGAAATGCAAACCAGCCTGTTCGCAACATGCTGTGGAAGAGTTGCTGCAACCCTGTACCGGTACACGTCGGATGAGTTGGTGAGAAAAGAGGAAAAATGAATACAGCCGTTTGGCGTAAATATCTGGCCTGGAGTGTCGCGGGGCTCGCGGTCTGGTGGCTGGTGTACGGCCGTCTCGCGCCGATTGCGGCGTGGTTCACCTATTCGCTGCTCGGCATGGCGCACGGTTCGCATCTGGCCGCCGCCGTGGAGTTTTTTGTTTATGAAGCGCCGAAGGTTTTGATGCTGCTCGTGCTGGTCGTGTTCGGCGTCGGCATTGTACGCTCATTTTTCACGCCGGAACGGACGCGGCGGATTCTTTCCGGCAAACGCGAGTTTACCGGTAATGTGCTGGCCGCGCTGCTGGGCATTGTCACGCCGTTCTGTTCCTGCTCGGCCGTGCCGCTGTTTATCGGCTTCGTCACCACCGGCGTGCCGCTGGGCGTGACGCTTTCTTTTCTGATTTCTGCGCCGATGGTGAATGAGATCGCGCTGGTACTGCTGTTCGGACTGTTCGGCTGGAAGGTCGCGGCGATCTATCTGGTAACCGGCGTGGTCATCGCCATTGCTGCCGGCTGGGTGATCGGACAGCTGCGGTTGGAGAAACATGTCGAAGACTGGGTTTACCAGACGCCAGCCGGAAACGGTGTTGCGGATGTAGCACTGGACTGGCCTGCACGCATCCGGCTCGGCCTCGACGCGGTGAAAGACATTGTGGGCCGCGTGTGGCTTTATGTGCTGATCGGTATCGGTATCGGCGCGGGCATTCACGGTTATGTGCCGCAGAATTTCATGGCTTCCATCATGGGAAAAACCTGGTGGTCGGTACCGCTCGCCGTACTCATCGGTGTGCCGATGTATTCCAACGCCGCCGGAATTATTCCGATTGTGCAGGCACTGCTTGGCAAAGGGGCCGCGCTGGGCACTGTGCTGGCGTTTATGATGGCCGTGATTGGCCTTTCCCTGCCGGAGGCGGTCATTCTCCGCAAAGTGCTCAAGCCGCGCCTGCTGGCGATTTTCTTTGCGGTGGTGGCCGTTGGAATCATGCTCGTCGGCTATTTATTTAATCTCATCATGTAAGCGGAGGAGAACAACCATGAAGATTCAGATTCTAGGAACAGGCTGCCCGAAGTGCAAAAAACTCATGCAGCACACCGAAGAAGCGGTGAAAGCGCTCGGCCTCGACGCCGAGATCGAGAAGGTCACACAGATTAACGACATCATAAAATTCGGCGTGATGATGACCCCGGCGCTGGCGGTCGACGGCGCGGTTAAATCTGTCGGCAAACTGCTTTCGGTCGAAGAAATCAAAGGACTCCTGAAATGAATAACTGGCAGAAACTTTTAATCGTCATCGCGCTGATCGGTGCGGTGGCCTTCGTGGTGGAACACAAAAAACGGCAAGGCTTCGCCTGTGCCGGCGGCGTCTGCCCGCCGCCGCGCGATGCAGCCAAACCGGTCGCAGCAGAAACTCCGGCACCAAAACCCCTGCCCCGCCTGGTTGATCTGGGGGCTGGCAAATGCGCTTCCTGTAAAATGATGACAGCGATCCTCGATGAACTGAAAACAACCTGCGACGGAAAACTCGATGTGGTGTTCGTTGATGTTTGGGAAAATCAGCAGGCCGGTCAGCAATATGGCATCCGCATGATCCCGACGCAGATTTTCTACGATGCCGCCGGCAAGGAACTCTTCCGTCATGAAGGTTTCTTCTCCAAGGAGGACATCCTCGCCAAGTGGAAAGAGCTCGGAGTGACTCTGTGAACGAACTGTTTACCCAGCTGACGCGCGCGATGGAAGGCACACCGCTGATTGCGCTGGGTGCCGCACTGGTCTGGGGCGTTCTGAGTATTCTGCTCAGCCCCTGCCATCTCGCATCCATTCCGCTGATTGTCGGGTTCATTGATGAGCAAGGCCGTATTTCCACCCGGCGCGCCTTCTGGATTTCTCTGCTGTTTGCCACCGGCATTCTGGTGACGATCGCCGTTATCGGCGGGCTGACCGCCGCCGCCGGACGGATCATGGGCGACCTCGGGCCGTACGCGAATTATTTGATCGCGCTCATTTTCTTCGTGGTCGGCCTGCATTTGCTGGGGGTGATTCCAATGCCCGGAAAAGGTCCCGGTCAGGTCAATATGAAACAGCGTGGCGCGTTGGCCGCTTTTATTCTCGGACTGATCTTCGGCATTGCGCTCGGCCCCTGCACCTTTGCCTTCATGGCGCCGCTGCTTGGCATTGTTTTTAAATCCGGAGCAGGACATCCGGTTTATGCCGGAAGTCTGCTTCTGCTCTATGGCATCGGCCATTGCGTTGTCATTGTGCTGGCCGGAACATTCACCGAAGTGGTTCAGCATTATCTGAACTGGAGCGACAAATCCAAGGGCTCACTCGTCCTTAAAAAAATCTGCGGACTGCTGGTACTACTGGGCGGCCTCTACCTGATTTACACGGCAGGTTAAAAGGAACTGGTCATGAAAAAATTGAAAATACTTTTCCTCTGCACCGGCAATTCCTGCCGGAGCCAAATGGCGGAAGGCTGGGCGCACGCGCTGAAAAGCAACGAGCTCGAAGCGTATTCGGCCGGTATTGAAACGCATGGACTCAATCCGAACGCCGTCAAAGTAATGGCCGAGGCGGGCGTGGATATTTCGCAGCATAAATCAGAAAACGTCGCCGACCTGCTGCACATACCGTTCGACTATGTCATCACCGTCTGCGGCCACGCCAATGAGCACTGCCCGCTCTTTCCCGGCAAAGCCAAAGTCGTTCATGTTGGATTCGACGATCCGCCGAAGCTCGCGGCACAGGTAACCGGTGAAGAAGAAAAACTCAACTGTTACCGCCGTGTGCGGGATGAAATCAAAGCGTTTGTTGAAACCCTGCCGGAAGGACTTGAAAAATGAGTGAAGGAATTATTAAACGACTGTCGTTTCTGGACCGGTTCCTGACGCTGTGGATTTTTCTGGCGATGGGTATCGGCGTACTGCTCGGATATTTTGTTCCAGCCTTCGGAAACTGGATCGGATCGCTTCGCCCGGCGGGAACACAAACTAGCATACCGATTGCCATCGGCCTCGTTCTGATGATGTATCCGCCGCTGGCGAAGGTGAAGTATGAGGAACTGGGCGACGTCTTTCACGACCGCAAGATTCTCGGGTTGAGTCTGCTTCAGAACTGGGTAATCGGACCGATTCTTATGACGGCGCTGGCCGTTGTATTCCTGCACGACCGGCCGGAGTTCATGATCGGTTTGATTATGATCGGACTGGCACGGTGTATTGCGATGGTGATCGTGTGGAATGATCTGGCGAAAGGCGATACGGAGTATTGCGCGGGGCTGGTGGCGTTCAATTCGATTTTCCAGGTCTTCTTCTACAGTTTCTATGCGTGGCTGTTCGTCACAAAACTTCCGCCGTTACTCGGACTTTCCGGCGCGGTGGTGAATGTCACGATCCGGCAGATTGCGGTAAGCGTGTTCATCTACCTCGGCATTCCGTTTGTCGCCGGAATGCTCACCCGCCGCTTTCTGGTGAAAGCGAAAGGGAAAGAATGGTACCACGCGAAATTCATCCCGCGGATTTCGCCGATCACGCTGATCGCCCTGCTCTTCACTATCGTGGTGATGTTCTCCATGCAGGGACAAAAAATCGTTGCCCGACCCGGGGATGTATTTTTGATCGCCGTGCCGCTACTGATTTATTTTGTCGTGATGTTTCTGGTCAGCTTCTGGATGAGTGCCAAAGCGGGCGCCGACTACGCCAAGTCGGCCACTCTTTCCTTCACGGCGGCCAGCAATAACTTCGAGCTGGCGATTGCCGTCGCAGTGGGCGTATTCGGAATTAATCACGGCGCGGCGTTTGCCGCTGTAATCGGGCCGCTGGTGGAGGTTCCGGTATTAATCGGACTGGTGAACGTGGCACTGCATTTCCGGAAGAAATTTTTTACAGGACAGCCTGCCGCTAGAAAGAAAAAATGACAAACTGCTGTTGTAAAAAACAAAAACGACACTGGATCACCGGTGAAGTCAAAACACCGGCCGGAAAAGTTCCAAGAATTGAAACGCGAATAACGTTCCGCGACAAACTGGGCGCGCTCAGAGTCCGCTTCGCCATTGGTCGCATGGATTATACCGTTCCGCCTGGTCTTTACACCATTGGCGAAGCGACGCCGGAGTCGCCGGTATTCGTCACCGCCAATTACAAACTCACCTTTGATTATCTGCGCTGCGAACTCGGCGGCACCGACGGCTGGATTCTGGTGCTCGACACTAAAGGCATCAATGTCTGGTGCGCGGCAGGCAAAGGCACGTTCGGCACGGAGGAAATCGTCAACCGCGTGCAGCAGACACAGCTCGACCAGGTTGTTGCGCATCGCAAGCTGATTGTTCCTCAGCTTGGCGCGCCCGGGGTTTCGGCGCACGAAGTGCAAAAACAGTGCGGCTTTCAAGTCGTCTACGGCCCGGTGCGCGCCGAGGATATTCCGGAATTCCTTGCCGATAATTTTAAAACCACACCGGAAATGCGCCGCGTCAATTTTGATATCCATGACCGCATCGCCGTCATTCCGGTCGAACTGGTGCTCTGGTTTAAACAGGCTTTCGGACTGGCCATTTTAATCACACTGCTCGGTGGCATCTCCCGCGCCGGATTCAGCCTCGCCGCGGCTCCACGCGCCTTCGGTCTTGTCTTCACCGGCTGGCTGACCGGCGGAGCACTGGTGCCTATCCTTCTGCCGTGGCTGCCGGGTCGCGCTTTCTCAATTAAAGGACTATGGGCCGCCCTAATGCTTTGGCCGATTCTTAGCGCTTTTGGATTTCTCGGTACTTTACCAATCGAAATCGCAGGCTGGGGTCTTCTGCTGACCGCCATTGTTTCATTCATGGCACTCAACTTCACCGGAACATCGACTTACACGTCGATGTCCGGTGTTAAGAAGGAAATGAAAATCGCTATTCCACTTCAACTGCTGGCACTGATTGCCGGAATAATCTTCATCGTGCTTGGAGGTCTGCAATGAACTATCTAAAAAACGTCGCCACCTTGAAATTGGACGTTGAAAAATGCATCGGTTGCGGACGGTGCATCGAGGTCTGTCCTCACGAAGTTTTCGCCCTCGAAAACGGCAAAGCGAGCATTACCGATCTCGATGCCTGCATGGAATGCGGAGCCTGTGCGAAAAACTGTCCGGTTGAAGCGCTCAGCGTGAAAACCGGCGTCGGCTGCGCCAGCGGAATCCTCAGCGGAATTTTGCGCGGCGGTGAGGCGTGTTGCGACAAAGGCGGTTGCTGCGGTTGAATCTGCCGATTCACGGGTGTGATTTTTTGCTGAGCTGCAAGGCGTAGATCATTTTGGCGCCATCGGTAAACAGACGGGAGTTTTCCGATGCGTCTTCGAAAGTGGTTTGGGCCAGAACAAGCGCATCGTTTACCACAGCGGCCTCCAGCGACTGCGGTTTTTCACCGGACAAAACCTGCACGAGCAGCAGGCGGACGGCTTCCTGTTCTTCGTCGGGAAGAATCGTGGACTGAAGCATCCGGCGTGCAGCATCAGTTGGGCTTCCTTCGCCTTGCAGTATCGCAACCAATAGCGCGCCGGTTTTTATACGGCAGGGATCGCCGCCTTCTGAAGTCAGCAGCAGGTTGGCGATCCGGTAAATTTCCATCGCCAGTTCACAGCGCTTCGGCTGTGTTTCGGTTTGCGTTTTCAACTGCGCTTTGAGTTTCTCAATCACCGGTGCGGCGGCCAGCTGTTCATCGGCGGAATGACCGAGACACTGGCTCCCGAATTTACACCACTTGGCACAGCCGAGATCTATGCGCGGATTTCGAACCTCCTTCTGGCAAACGCGGCAAAGCCGGAACGGTTCATCTTTCCAAAATTCGATGGAGTTATCGCAATACGGGCAGCTGACATCAAAGATGTCTTTAGCCGTCCAGTAACGCATATCCTGACCGGGGCAGCGCGGCATATTTATTCTCCTCGCAATTCTTTTTCCAATGTCCGGAACTGTGCCAGACAAAGGCGTTTGAACGGCCCTTCGCTCATGCCATAGACAATGGCATTCACGGTTAAGGTGAATCGTTCAACCGGGCCGATAGGCAACCGGCCTTTCTGAACCGGCGGCTGGTCGTGATCCGTTACGCTGAATACCGCATAGCCGGTCGGCTCTGTTTTGACAATGGCTTTGAGGTGTCCGATTAAAATACCTTCGGCAGGTTTTAACTGCCGACCAAGCTGGTGCAGGAATTGTTCAATTAACTGGATTGCGTCAGCGTTCGGAGATTCCACGGTCACAGACGAAGCGAAAATGGCGGCTTTCGGCAAATTATTCTCAGCGAACAGATCAACCGCCGGTTTTTCCGTCTCGGCCTGTGCAATCAAAGCAATAACTTTCTTAGTCAGTCGATCGACGTTTATCCCCTGCTGTGCCGAGATGCAGAATATTTCTGCCGCAGGATTCACTTCCAGCAGTCGCTGTTTGAGTTCATCAAGCTGTTCGGGCGAAACGAGATCAGTCTTGTTGATCGCTATCAGGTCGGCAATCTCAATGCCGTCGTGAATCAGCGGAATGGAAAAGTCACGGATAACCGGCAGTCGCTTTGCATCGGCTACCGCAATCATAACGGTCCTTTCAATCTCGCCGCTGTATCCGCACAGGCAATGCTGAATCTGTTTCGGCCCGGCAACGCCGGAAGGTTCCAGGAAAACGATGTCCGGCTTAACTTTCCGCTCCAGCTCCAGCAGCGTATGGATCAAGTCATGCCGGAGACTGCAACAAACGCAACCGGAATATATTTCCCGAACAGACAATCCTTCCGCCTTCAGCAATTCACCATCCACGCCGATCTTACCGGCTTCGTTTTCGATAATGGCAACCTTGCGCCCCTGCTCACTGAATGTTTTAGCCAGCGTTAGCAGCAAGGTGGTTTTGCCGCTTCCCAGAAATCCACTGATGACAATGAGTTTCATTTTTACCTTTAGAAAAGACCGAAGCAGATACGGCCCGCCAGCACGGCGGCATCTTCGGCGCAAAAGGCGCGTTTGACCGGTGTGTTAAAAAACAGTTCCGCTTCCGCCGGAAATTCGTTGTCGCCGAGGCGGTAGATCAGCGTTACATACAGACACCCGACAGCGTGAATTCTGGCGCTGAAATCGCCGAGATCCAAAGGTTGAAAATCGAAGCGGGTCATCGCTTTTTTTAAATCATCCAGCTTGTTTCCGTAGCGCTTGACCAGCGGACGAACCGTACGCGAAAGAAACGGCTCCAGATAGAATGCTCCACCAGGAAAGTCACGGAAGGTAATCAGTTCATCCGACGGATTCATCGGCAAGTCGCACAGCAGCAGATGAAGAATTAGAATGCGGTCAGTTTCCTTCGCAGGTGCGCCGGTCTTGCTCACAAACAGCTCGAAAGAGTCGGTCGTCAGCTGGAAATCGGCGCCAAACGCCCTCAAGTTTATGCGTCCGTCAACAGGTGCCGGAATTTTTAAAGCGGCACACCGTGCCCGCAGATCAACCTGTTTAAGTTTGATGAGGGCCTGCCGGATTGCCTCAGTTTGTGCATCCTGTTTTGACATAGCTATCCCTTCGCCGCATGGACCGTTGGGAACAGCGAGGCATCGGTATGCGGCAGAAACAACGCCGCCGTGTATTGATCCATGTACGCCGAATCGGTGCTCAACTCGATATAAGTCATGCGGTTGGCCAGTTCGATCTGCCGTTGATAATAGTCACGGGAAACAAGCGTCATGTACGAACCCATGAGCGAGGAGTTTCCAATGTATTTGAATTTCTCGCGCGGCAGGTCTGGAATAAGTCCCAGCACTGTTGCTTTATCGAGATCGAGAAAACGGCCGAATCCGCCGGCGATATAAATGCAGGTCAGATCATCAAAAGTCATACCCACCTGCTTCAGCATCAGGGCGCACGCGGAATAAATGGCGGCCTTGGTACGGATGATATTTTCGATATCGCTCTCACCGATGCGCAGCGCTTTACCGGTGCCGCTCTCTTCAGCCGTCGCCACAATGTAGAAGGCGTTGCGCCCCGAAATTTCAATGGCCGGAGACGGTTTGTTCCGATTCAGTTTTCCGGCGGAATCAATCCAGCCGGTGATGAAAAGATCGGCCAGCAGAGCAATCATACCGGAACCGCAAATGCCGAGCGGCTTCGTGTCGCCAACGGTCCACTTCCGGCACACGCCGGTAGCAGGATCGACTTCGACGCGCTCAATGGCGCCCAGCGCGGCGCGCATACCGCAGTCAATTCCGCCGCCTTCAAACGCCGGACCGGCGGAACAGGCGCAGGCCATCAGGAACTCGTTATTACCTATAACAATTTCACCGTTGGTGCCGATATCAATAAAAAGATTCACATCGGTGCTGTCCGTCGCCAGATCGGTGCAGAGCAGCCCGGCAGTAATGTCACCGCCGACATAACTTCCAACGCACGGGGAAAGGCAAACCCACGAATCCGGATTAATTTCGACGCCGACTTCCGCGGCCGTCAGATGGAGCGACTTCATGATCGTCGGAGTATAAGGCTCCAGCCGGATGTATTCAGGATTCAGTCCGAGGAGCAGGTGCAACATGGTCGTATTGCCGGAAATTACCGCATTGCAGATTTCCGACGGCGACACATGGTGCGCGCCGGTCGCTTTTTTGATCAACCCGTTGATCGTTTTCAAAACGCGGGCGCGGAGTTCTTCGCGCCGGTCAGGCTGACGCGCATAATTGATGCGGCTGATTACATCCAGCCCGCAGGATATCTGGTCGTTATAGTTCGAGTGCGTCGCGATAATTTTTCCCACTTCAAGGGAAACCAGCTGAACCGCCACCGTGGTCGTGCCGATGTCCACCGCGATTCCGTAATTGCGCACCGTACTATCGCTCGGTTCAACGCGCAAAACGTGAATCCGATTGCCGTCCCGCACCAGCGAGACCGTTACTCTTCCGTTATCCAGCCGCAACGTGTCGGCCAGTCCGCGCAGTACATTGATGGAACAGACCACGTCATATTGTCCCCAGTCATGCTGGAGGGCCCGCGAAAACCGGTCGAAATCAGATAGGCCATCTTCCAGTCCGGCAGGAGGAACTTCGATCATCCACTTGACGGCCAGCGGATCGAATTCCCACTTATCCGGCAGCAGCTCACGGCGGATCAGACATTCCTCTTCCAGTGATTCGACGAACTTTCCGCCGTCCCATCCCGTCCGATGCGGTGTCTCAACCGTTACATCGTCGTGAAGAATTTTTGTTTTACAGGCCAGCACATAACCGTCCGCCACCAATTCCTTAGAGAGTGCGCCCAGACTTTGGGAATCTACGGCTCCGGAAAGGATACGAACCATGCACTTGCCGCAAGTGCCCTTCCCGCCGCACGGCGCGTCAATGGGTACATCGGCGGACCGGGCACATTCCATTAGACTGGAACCGGCCGCGGCTGCGATGCTTTTCCCCGACGGCTGAAAGATTACAACCGGCATTTGATTTACCGCCTGACTTATTTTACATGCTGCGGATAAGTGGCTTTTACCCAGCTTTCCATATCGCTGGCTTCCTGAGTTCCGACAACGACCTTCCAGCCCGGCATGGACTCCTGCAACTCACCGCTGATCTGCGCCACATAACCCGGAATAACGATTTCACGCGTGGTGACTTTATTGTCGAGGTCGATGGACTTGCAGAACTTGGCAATCGCCGCGCCGGAGAATTTTCCGGCGGCCCAGGCCGTCAGTACGCTCATACCTTCGCACTCCGGAATCACCAGCCAGGCATTCAGGCCGCTATTTTCAATTTCACCGGAAACGATGAAATAGGTCAGCGAGAAGTTGGTCGTGACGAATACCGGCGAATCTTTGGTCGGCTCACCGATTTCGTAGAGCTTCGGCTCGACCTGAATCGGTTTCTGCGGATCGGTGTAAACATTCTGCCGCAGACTCATCAGCGCAACCAGCTGGGCCGGATCAAAGGACGGCAGTACGCACACGCCGCCGTATTTTGAAATTTCGTTCACCGCGACAACGCCCTCTTCCAGCAAATCCGACTTCGGCACGATGTGCAGCGTCGGATATCCCAGCGGCTTAAAGCTGTCCTTCAGTGCTGCCCGGCGGGCAATCGAATTTGTCTGAAACAATTCTGAGAGCGAAAGAGTTTGATACTGAAGAATCAGATCATTAAATCCGCCGTCCTTGATTTTTGCGGTCAGCGCGGTCAACGCATCGAGATCGGTCGCGGTGACGGCCAGTGCATGACCATTATCGACCGCAACTTTTACAAGCGCATCGGCTGTCTCTGGCGTGGCGGAAGCCAGAATACTGCGCGAACCTTTCACCGCTTCGGCGGCGGCTGTCAACTGCGCGACATCGGTACTGTTAATGACCAGCGGACGGCCGGTGACTGTGTTTGCTTTTTTGCACAGCGCTGCGAATGTTGTCGCGTTGCCGGATTTGCAGGTAACGCAAACGGCATCGACTGACAACAGTTCCCCGACACGATCCAATTCGTACGTTTTGATGGACTGAAGCGTTTTATCAATATCTGCCGCCGCATCGGTATCATTGATATTGATCGCCAGCGCCGTCTGATTGACAAAGGTTTTTTCGTGGCGGTAGAGAACGGTTTCGTCGCCCAGCGAAAACGCCTTATCGGTTCCGATCAGAATTTTCTTAACCGGCGGTTCGCTGGCAGCACCCAGAATCTGTTTCGCTTCATCGGAAGCGTACGGACACTCCGAGAGTTCCGCTTTCTGTGCCGCCAGCTTCATCGCGAATGCGAGACACGTATTCGATCCGCACTCCTTGCAGTTCGTCTTCGGCAGGAGTTTCTGTATTTGTAAGCCTGTCAGTTTTGCCATGATCTGAGTCTCCGATCTTTCAATAAGTTAGTTGGCCATCAGTTTGCTGATTGTACGTTTTGCCGCCATCGCCGCTTCCGGATTGTACATAATCATCACATCCGCACCGGCATAAAGCAGGTTGATTGCCGTATTCAGCTCCCAGGCCGCGGCCCGTTTCGCAAGATCGCCCCAAAGCGGGAATTCGGCTTCTGTCGCTTTGTATTCCTTGATCTTGATACACTCCTGACCGGGCGAAACAATCATCGGCGCGCACAGCAGCTTATCGCCGCCGAGCGCCGTCTGACGGATGCGTTCCATCACCGAATAGGTATATTCGATGCCGTAGCCGATGGCGCCGGTCATCGGATCCATAACGATCTGCTCTTTCTTCAGATCCATATTGGTCAGCAGAATATTCAGTTGCTTGCCGATGTTGACGTCGATCGGACTCTGAGCAACGAGCGTGTGGCCGTAAGCCATCGCCGCGCCGGCAATCGTCCGGTAGTTGTCCTGTTCGACCCAGTTCAGCAGCAGGTTTTCGCCGGCGCAGGCCTGCGCCACCGCTTTCAGCACTTCGTTGTTTTTGTCGAAGTGGCTGTGGCCGGTGATGATCAGCGGAACGCCGACGGCGCTCAGCACCTGTTTGACCAGCCTGACGGAATCTTCGACGCTCCGGTTGCCTTTTTCAGGATGAGTTCCCTCGAGGCGAACACTGATGAGATCGGCGCCGTATTTATCAACCAGCACCTTGGCCATTTCTGCCGGGTTGTCGAGCAGACTGCCGTAGATATTGCGCAGTACCGACGGATATTTGGCGCTGACCAAGTCATAAACTTCCATCGCCACCAGAGGGCGGTTCGGCATCGCGCCTTCCCAGAAGTGGAACGGCATCGCCGAAGCGCCGCCGATCTTATGGGTTATGGTTCGTGTGCCGCCTTCGGCTTTGGTTGCGCCCAGCTTTACTTCCCACAGCGAAGCATCAGCCTTTTCTTTCCGGATTTGGAAAGACGACACTTTGCTCAGACGTTCTGCCGCAGAGGGTTTAACTTCAACGACAGCGGCAACGGTTTGATCGGCGACTGCCGCCGAAGTTTCTCCGAGAAATTTCGAACTTAACGTACCGATAATATCCCGGACGATATCCTTCGTCAGACCGGCGCGGACTTCAGCCAGAATAGATTTCTTGAGTGCTTCAATCGCCGAGGCATCCAGCACGGCACCGGTTGCCGGTGCGGCTTCAGAAACTTTCGCCGCCGGGGCAGCGACGGCTGCTTTTTCCGGTTTGGCTTCGGGTTCCGCCGACTGTGCGTAGTTGGCCATGTCATCCATGGACACAGCAGGATGACCGACCTTTTCCATGTGAGCGCGGATTGCCGCGGCATCCGTGGCAATTGTTTCGTCCGCAATCTTGTCCATCAGATCCGGCGCGCCCTGCTCCGCAAAGCGTTTGTTCAAATCGTCTTTCAGCAGTTCCTTGAGTTCCTTTGGCATCCAGACGAGACGCTTAAAGCCGCCTTCGGCACCGAGAAATTTACGGGAGGTCAGGAACACTTTACCGCAACCCATAAAGCCGGGCGTCTGCTGACCGCCGCCGACGTTTCCGGCCAGCGTGGAAAACGTCATACCGACCGGCGTGTCGCCTTGGAACTCGCGGTTAACGACCATCACGCCGTTCAGTTCCGGAACATACGCACAGATCGCTTCGAAACAGCCGCAGCTGGTCATCGGGCGATCCATGATGGAATACGCGCAGAACGATTCGATGCTCTTGTGGCTGGTCGAATAAACGTATTCGTTGATTCCGCCCCAGATGCCGCGCACCGGATCCAGACATTCGCCCTTTTTGACGGGCTGATTCGGGCCGGTTTCATCAATTTCAAACGCCGCTTTACCGTCGAGCCAGTTATAGGCACCGCAGAGGCCGAGACGTTCCGGTGTAATGATACACACATGATCCGGCGCGAAAGACTGACAGAGCAGACAGGAATAGAACGTCTCTACCGACTCGTCGGTCATCGCCTCAAGACGGCGGTTACGCTCGTCATAAACTTTCCGCGCAACTTTGACGCGGCGTTCCACTTCGTCGGGATCGGTGACCATCGTAACTTTCACCTTGTCTACAATTGCCGGATATTCCGAAAGCAGTTTGGCGTGCAGAATTTCGCCGTAATGTTTCAGGCGCAGACCTTTTTTGAAACCTTCTTTAGAAACGCGGGTCCAGACGATATCGCGCTGACCCATGTGCCAGATGCCTTCCGCACCGTTCACCAGATGGTGAATCTGGCGCTCCAGAATCGGCTCGAAGTCGGACTGCATTTTGCGTCCGGCCACTTCGACCCAGATCGCCAGCGGCATCGCGGTGCCGGCCGGTACCGTGTCAATATCCGGACCGATCAGTTCGATTTCGCCGTCATTGATCTGATCCATTTCGACCGAAGTCACGAACTCGAACGCCGTCGTAATGTTACCGCCAAACTCGGCATGAACATCCTGTTTGCGGATGCGCTCCCCTTCGAACGCGGGCCCGTATGCCACCGGCACCGGCACATGAGTGATCTTGATTTTGCAGCCGCGGATTTCGAGCGCACGATCCACCATTTCTTCCGGTTTGACGTTAGCTACGACGTGTTCGTAGGTACAAACGCCGGTCGGCAGAATTTCAGGAATATCGGTATCGGAGATGACCGGAAAGCCGTAGTTAATGGCGCCAGCCGCCGCCGCGTATTTGTCGCTGGTCACTTCGCCGAAGGCCAGTACGAACGCGAAGATGCGGTCTTTGTTGTAGCGCAGGTTCGCGGCGAAGTCGCCGGGCTTAACGCCGCCGAAAGCCAGCGCTGCGCGGTTGGCAAAGCCAAGCGCATAAATCAGCGACGAGACGTCTTTACCGAACGGAACCAGACGGGTTTCCCATCCGAGCTGAACGCCCTCTTCCGCCAGCTGATCGGCAAATGTCTTTCCGCCCACGCCGCCGCCCATGAAGACATAAATATTTTTCTGCTGAAGATCTTTAGCAATTTTCACCGCGATCGCATTGGTCGGAGCCAGACCGGTGATCGCCGCAAAACCGGGCGCGCTACCGTCTACAAACTCAACACCGCGTTCACGCATAATCACGTCATTGGCCGCGCCGAGATAAATTCCGTCCACCGGATTCGGGCCGATGATGTACTTGCAGGCTTCGATAATTTCGCAGGCGAACAGCGTGGCCGCACCGGCATCTAGCGTGGCGCCGAGATACGGTAGCCATACCTTGTCCGTCGGTCGTGCCGGCAGATATTTCTTGGCCAGATTCAGCACGCGTCGCATGTCGGCCAGTGTTTCCACTTTTTCGCCCGTGAACGAATAGATCACCGGCAAAAAATAGGCCGTGTCCGGTAGAGCGACTGGACAGTCAATTCCCTTGGCTTTGATCGCCTCGTCCAGCTTGGACTCCGCTTTGGCGACCCATTCGATCGCCCCGTCAATGGCGCTGCAACAAATTATTTTAGACATTGAGTGCTCTCCGATCTTTCATATCCAGAAGTTTACGTTCAGCTTTTTTGTTAATGCCAAGGTTTTCGCGGGCCTGTTCAATCAGTTCACAAACCTTGTCCGCCGCCGCCATCGGGTCGGAAATTTCATAGAAGGCCGCGCCGAAGAGTTCTTTGGATTCTTCCTGCAGGAATTTCGTGACGTTGGCCGAGCCGGATGTATGGAACGGTAGACCGAGAATTACGTCGCAACCGGATGCGACGAAATAGCAACCGATCGTGATGGCCTTTTCGCTCATCCACTCCGGAGCCACGCCGACAGCCGGCAGTTTACTCAGATCGTCGCCGAGGCCGCCTTCGAAACAGATCTCGGTGGCCGCTTCCAGAATACGGGCATTGTCCACGCAGCTTCCCATGTGCAGGATCGGCGGAATGCCAACGGTTTCGCAAACTTCGCGCAGTCCGTCGCCGGCCATTTCCAGCGCCGTCTCCGGCGTCATGCGCCCGGTCTTGGCCGAGGCCTGCGCCGCGCAGCCGGTCTGAAGCAGCAGCACGTTGCGTTTAATCAGCTCTTTGCTTAGCGCATTGATGTAGGAGTCGGCTTCGGTCTTCGGATTATTGCAACCGACGATACCGCAAACGCCGCGGATACGGCCGGAAATGATCGCGTCATTCAGCGGACGGAATGAAGCGCGGAACGAACCGCCCAGCATGTACTTAATGGCTTCGACACTGAACCCGGCGACCAGCGGACTCTTGTCGGTCGGAATGGCCACTTTGGCGGGATCACGTTTCTTGAACAGATCCACCGCGTGCCTGAGAATCTTTTTTGCGGATTCGTAGGCGTTATCGTCTTCGAACGACATGTGTGTCGCGCCGATAGTTTTCGCGATGTCGGCCGTCGAAACGATCTCAGTGTGATAGTGGCTTGCCACCGTCGGCAGACTGGGCATTACGCACTGCACGTCCACCACCATCATTTCCACCGCACCGGTGATGATCGCCAATTCCTGCTGATGGAAGTTGCCCGCCACCGGCACGCCGCGGCGCATCAGAATTTCATTCGCTGTACAGCAGAGACCGGCCAGCTGAACGCCTTCGGCTCCGGCGGCTTTAGCATAGGCCGTGATTTCCGGATCATTGGCGGCGGCGGCCAGCATATCGGACAGCGCCGGTTCGTGACCGTGGACGATCACATTCACCTTTTTCACGTCGAGCACGCCGAGGTTGGCCTGACTGCGAAGCGGCGTCGGAGTGCCGAACAGAATGTCAGACACCATCGAACCGATGCGCGCGCCGCCCCAGCCGTCGGCCAGCGAGGTGCGGTAAGCCTGTTTAAGCAAATTTCTATAATCGTGATCCACGCCCATGTGAGTGCGGTGCATCGATTCGACGCACATGCGGTCAATTCCTTTAGGAGCGGTGCCGGTTTTTTCCCAGGCGTTCTGCTGCTTCTGCGGCGCCAGTTTAAGCGTCTTCAGATTTTCTTCCTGCGAGGTGAATTCGCCAAGGAATAGCGTTGCGAGATCCAGCGCGAGTTGCTGCGTTGTCCGGTTTTCGGTCGGCAGTTCGTACTGTTCACAGAACCGTTTAAGCGCTTTTTCGTCTGTCACTTTATAGTCGCCGCCCTTGCCTTCGCCGATGGCTTTCAGACGAAACACCAGATGACGGGCATGGTCGGAGTGAGCCGCCGCACCGCCGACTACTTCGCGCAGAAAGTTACGGGCGACAATCGTATCGGCATTCGCACCGCAAACGCCGAGCGGTGAGCGGGGCGTAATTTTACACGGACCCATGTGACAGATTTTACAGCAGATGCCTTCGACGCCGAACTTGCACTGCTTGCCCTGCTGATCGAACCGCGTGAAACAGGTATCCACGCCTTCTGACATCGCTTTTGCAATCACCTCATGCGATGCCTTGTCGGCCACGCGCTGATGAGGATTTTCAGGTATTTTTGACATAATTTTCTCCTGCCCGTCGTTGTTATTTAAAGTCCTGCGGCGTCCAGCAATCCATCGATGCACTGCACAACCGGATTCTCTGACGGAACATCCGCCAGATTTTTTCCGCCTTCACCAAATTCCGCCAGTTCCGGATTGTCCGGAATGCCGATCAGAAAATCGGCACCGGTTTCCTGTTTCAGTGTCACGGCATAGTCAGGAAGTTCAGCGCGGCGCATCCGGTTGACCACCAGCGCCAGCTTGCCGTACTTGATTTCCATTTCGCTGGTGACTTCATGGAGCCGCTTCAGTGTGTCGAGTCCACGCCGCGACGGATCGGCCACCATCACCAGCAGATCGACGCGCTGAACAATCCGCCGTGAAAGATTTTCCATGCCGGCCTCGTTATCCAGCACGACATAGGGATATTCATTTGAAATGGTGTTGATGGCCTGCTTGAGCACATTGTTCGCATAACAGTAACAGCCGGGGCCTTCCGAACGACCCATCGCAATCAAATCAAAATCAGAAGCCTCAACCAGACTTTCGGAAATCTTCATTTCCAGCAGCTGCTGTTTTGAAATTCCGGCGCCCAGTCCTTTGGCGGCTTCGCGGCGTGCATCTTCGCGAACCCGGCCAATCGTCCGCTCCGCTTTTACACCAAGATTACTATCGAGACAGGTATTCGGATCGGCATCAACCGCCAGCACCGGCTTTTTACCGCGGGCAATCAGCCGCCGGACAATCAGCGCGGAGATCGTTGTTTTACCAACTCCGCCCTTGCCGCTTATGCCGATTAAATAACTCATACCATTCCTGTTAATTTGACCGGCCCGGACCGCATCCGTCACTCAGCCGCGTGAGTTTTTTACGCGCCTCAGCCAGTTCTTCCAGCAGAGTTTGAAATTTCCCTGAAGTGATTCCGGCGGATTCCATTTGATCTACTTTGTCTTCCAGCTCCTCGACTTCGCGCATCGCTCTGGCGAACTTTTCACGTTGAATGTCCTTCATGATTTCGCTCCTTCTTCCAGGCGGCTCAAAATTGATGAAAAGGCGGCTTGCAGCTCCGGCGACAGCAGATCAAGCGGCGAACAGCTCTTCCGATCCGCCTCGCCGAACGACTTATCGAAAGGGATGATTCCCAGCAACGGAAGTTCAGGAAGTGCCTGTCGGATAAAGGTCTCTTCAGCCGCCGACGAAACTTTATTCGCCACCATCTGCAAATTGCGGATACCGATTTCGTGCGCCATGCGGATAATCCGTTTGGCGCAATCCACCGAACGCTGGCCGGGCTCCACGACAATCAGCATACAGTCTACGCCGCGAGCGGTGGCGCGGCCCAGATGCTCGACGCCGGCTTCCATATCCATGATCAGCGCTTCGCTCTTGTTGAGAATCATGTCGGAAACCAGCGCGCGGATCAGCACACCTTCCGGACAGCCGCAACCGCCGCCGCCCTGATCGACCGCGCCCAGCACCAGCAGCGTGTAGCCGTCTTTGTTGAAACCGTAGCTTCCGGCGATATCGTCAACGGTTGGGTTAAGTTTGAACATCTGACCGTAGCGCCGGACTTTCGCGCCTGTACGTTCTTCAATCAGCCGGGTCTGTTCCGCAATCGGAATAATGGTTTTCTGCTCTTCAGGCGAAATGCCGAGCGACCCCGCCAGATTGGCATCCGGGTCGGCATCGAGCGCCAGTACTTTCACCCCTTTGCGTGTCAGCAGGAGTGTCAGCACGGCGGCGAGAGTGGATTTTCCCACCCCGCCTTTTCCTGTGATCGCCAGTTTCATCCTTAGAAGTTGTATTTCTTCTTCATGGCCGTGGAAACCTGCTTGACCATTTCGAAAACTTTTTCAGCATCGTCCTGCGCCATGGAACCGGTACCGCAGGACGGCGTAATAATCGCCTGTTCGGCAATCGTCTGCTTGCTGATGCCGGTGGCGGCCAGATTATCCATCACCTTCTCAAGCTGAGCACAGAGGCTTTCGCAGGTCTGTTCGCGAATCGCCGGGGAAGTCGGTACGACACCCCACGCCAGCAGGCCGCCGCGACCGAGATGCTCTTTCATGGAATCGGCATACATCGCGACCGTTTCGCCGAATTCGAAAGCGTCAAAGTTGACAATATCCACGCCGGCATCGACCAGAACGCTCCACTCCGTATTGCCGCAGCAATGCGTACCGGCCAGTCCGCCGTCCATGTGAACCGCTTCAACCACTTCATTCAGCGCGGCGACGACTTCGTCGCGGCTGACGGAAACATAGGTGGAACTGCCGAAGGCTGAGAGAATCGGCTCGTCGATAAAACAGATAATGTTTTCGGCGTATGGTTTGAATTTCTGAATCTGCCAGCGGCATTTCATCGCCATGGATTTGATAATCACGTCGCGGAATTCTTCGTTGTACCAAAGCGCACGCTTATTTTCGTCCACGAGGGTCAGCGCGAAGCTAATCGGACCGGTCGTCTGAACTTTGAGCCAGGGTAGTTTTTTGCCGTTGGCTTTAAGCCGTTTTTCCAAGGCATAAATGCCGTGCGAAAATTCTTCGGAGATCGCCATCGCGGAGCAGTCGCCGGTTCCGCTGTCCGGATCCATCGCCGTCATGTAGGCGTCGTAAAAGGCGGCAAACTCGTCCGAATAATCGCCGGTGGTGTCAAACGACATGCGGCCTTTGACTTCATCAATCACCGCACGCGGAATACCTTCCGAGTACTGGATTTCCATCTGCTCTTTCAGACCGAAGAACGAAAGCTGGGGCCAGATCGGGCAATCCAGCTTGCTCAACGAAACGTCAATCGCATGACCGACATCTGAAAACGGCATCGAGCCGATTGCCGAACCGAGGAATTTTGTTTTGATAGCCATAGTTTTTCCTTTTTGCTTATGCCTTAACAGCGTCTTTCATTGCCTTAATGTGCGCCGGCGTCGTGCCGCAGCAACCGCCAATGATATTTGCGCCCGCCGCCACCAGTCCGTGAACCTGCGCCGCCATCATTTCAGGAGTTTCCGGGAACGTATCTACGCCGTTTACATTTTTCGGCAGACCGGCGTTGGCATGTACCAGAATCGGAGTCGCCGGAGCGGCTTTGCGCATCACTTTCACGATTTCAATCATCCGCTCGATGCCGTTGCCGCAGTTCGTACCGATGATGTCCGCACCGGCTTCCAGCATCGCTTCGGCCGCCGCCTCGGGCGAAACGCCCATCATTGTGCGGTAGTCGCCGTTGACCGTGCGGGCAAAAGTAAACGTGGCGATCGCTTCGCACTTGGTGTTTTCTTTAACGGCTTTGACCGCCAGCGCGGCTTCTTCGATGTCGCTCATGGTTTCGATGCAGATGGCGTCCGCGCCACCTTTGGCGAGCGCTACCACTTGATCCTTGAAGCAGTTGTAAAGTTCTTCTTCGGTCACTTCTTCCATCACCAGCATCTTGCCAGTCGGACCGACGGAGGCGATCACCCATTTCGTGCCGCCAGCCTCAGCGGCCGCTTCGGCGGAAAGTTTGGCCGCCGCTTCGTTAATTTCCGCCACGCGGTTTTTCAGTCCGAAATGTTCAAGTTTGAAAGAAGTGCCGCCGAACGTATCGCTCTCCACCATATCGGCACCGGCGGCGAAATAGGCCTGCGCGATTTCTTTTACATCGGCCGGACGCTCAACCGCCCACAGTTCAGGGCACTCACCGGGCTTCAGCCCTTTTTTCTGGAGAAAAGTTCCCCATGCACCGTCTGAGATCAAAACCTTACCGCCCTTAACTGCATCGACAATTTTCTGCTTAGCCATTGAGTCCCCTTATCTGAGTTACCGGTTACCGTCTGTTTACAAATTCCGCCCCGACCCCGATTCAAACGTGGTTCATCGTATAGACTGACCGTTTTATGGAATAGTCGCATCGCCGGACTAAATATGACGATCTTGCCGCAAACCCGTTTTAAATGCCGTCTATCGGTTTTTAAATGGACGGATGTTGCTGAATATATACATACACAAAAAAAACGCCTCTGGTTAAAGAAGCGTTTTTCGACCGACGATAAACGGTCTAATGGTGATGATGGCTGTGGTCGTGGTGATGGTGGTGATTGTGCTGCATGCTGTGGACGATTTCCTGCATGAGTTCGCGGGAACCAGCGATAGCGGCCAATTCATCCTTATTCAGCGTTGAGGCGAGCCGGTTGTTGATTGATTCCAGTCCGCGCAGGAACGCTTCGATTTCTTCTTTTTCAAACGGCAGATCAAGAGCACTCATTCCGTCACACATGGTTCACTCCTTCCATTACTGTTTTTGGAAATTCGTCGGGATCCAGATTGGGAATCGCCAGCGCATCAATAAAGCGGTTTTCAAATTCATTGGTTTCTGCGAGATGGCAGCTGTCGGGTAGTTTCGCGATCCGGTGCAGTTCCTCCCAGACTCCGCCGGCACCGAGCGCGGCGTAAGCTCCGGCCAGCGAGCCGTTGCCGACGACATCATATTTTTCAAGCGGAATTTCCGGCAGCAGGCCGATGGTGATGGCATTGGAAATCCGTAAATGCGCGGCGAATCCGCCCGCCAGCACCAGCCGTTCGATGGCGCCGATACGGTGTCCGCTACGTTCGAGTAACGTGCGGATTCCGGCGTAGACCGCCGCCTTGGCTTTCAGAATCTGTGAAACATCAAACTCGGTAATGAGTATCGGTTCTTTCAACCCGGACTCTTCCTGACGAACCATCATGCAGGAATTGCCTTTGATACCGTGGTATTCAAGCTCCACCAAACGGTTGGCAGCACGCAGACGGGCCAGATCAAACCGGCCTACATCGTTCAGCAGTCCGGTGCGCCAGGCTGAGGCGATGAAATCCACTGCCGCACTGCCGCAAAGTCCGGTCGCCGGTTTTCCGCCGATGGTTTCATATTCAATCGAGTCATCGGGCTGACAGACAATTTTTTCGATCACGCCGATATCGGCGCGGCAGCCGTGCAGCAGGCCGGCGCCTTCAAACGCCGGACCGGCGGCCGTGGCCGTGGCCGTCAGTTTGCCGTGATCGTTTAAAATAATTTCGCCGTTGGTACCGATATCGACAATCAATTCAAGGCGGGTCGGGTCGGGCTCGGAGATATAAAGATCGGAAACCAGATCGCCGCCGACATATCCGGCGATGGCCGGCACGGTGCGAACGCGGGCGTTCGGACAGTTGGTCAGTCCGATTTCCAGCGCGGCGTGTTCACTGAATACTTTGGTGAGCGGTTCAAACGGAATCGTACCGATGCTCAGCGCGGAAAGGCCGAGCGCCAGATGACTCATCACGGTATTGCCGGACAAAACAATTTCTGTCACCTGCTCCAAACTCCGGGAGCTCTGAGCTGAAAGTTTTACAAACATCGGAACCAGCGTTTTTTTTATAATCAGGTGCTGGAGTTTTTTGAGGTTTTCATCTTCACGGCAGAGCGCGATGCGTGAAGCGATATTGTCGGCCAGCTCAATCTGCCGGTTATAGGCGGCCTCGCGCGCCAGAATTTTTCCGGTCGAAAGCTCAACAAGAATGGCCGCGACGGTGGTCGTGCCGATATCCACCGCAATACCGAGCTGGCTGTCAGAATTTTTTATTGGATGGAAAAGATTTTTGCGGGCGGCGTAGAAATCGGCGGAAGCGCACGAGCCGATTTTAAGCAGCGAGCGCTCAGGAATTTCGATTTCAGCGTAATCGCAAAGCACCGTTGTTTTACAGGCGCGCGCTTCGAGTATTTCACCGGCGGCAACCACGGTTTCCATTTCGCCGATCCGGTAGCGGCCCGGCCCGAGTTTTACGAGACAGCCGTTACAGGCGCCCTGCCCGCCGCACTGCATATTCAGCGGCAATCCGGCTTCACCCGCCAGCTTTGCCAATGAAGCACCGTCCGTATTTTTAATTATCCTGCCGTGGCCGTTTGATTTGAAGCGGATGGTCATGACAGCCTTTTTACACGCTACACGACATCATGGTCGAGACTTTGTGTTTAATGCTTTCTTCACACCCCGGCACGCTTAGCACGTCACATTCGGTGCCCATGATGAAAGGATGTCCGGCCGCTTTCATATTGGTGATTAATTCGCGGGTCATCCGCGCCACGTCATCCGCGCTGACGGCTTCGTCAGAGTAGAATTTTTTGGACGGCAGGTTGCCATACAGCACGATGTCTTTTGAAATCAGCGCGGCGTCTTTCCACAGTGTGCGGGAACATCCCAGGCTGAGCATGACTGGGTTCAGCCGGTTGAAGGATTTAACCATACCGTCTGTCAGTTCGCCGCAGTCGTGGAAAATCAGATCCACACCCAGCTCATCAAGCCGGGTTTTGATTTTTAGATTCGGGTTCATTACAAAACGCTCAAACACATTAGAACCTTCGGCTAACTGGTTCGGAGAAAAATAAACCAGATTGGCCGCCGGTTCGCAGACGATGATCGCCTTTGCCCCGGCCTTTGCCTGACTTGTCAAATAGCGAAGAATAATCTGAGTCGAAAGCTCCATTACGCATTCCATCAACGCAACATCTTCATCGTCTTCTGCCGTTAGACCGGTGCCGGCCATATAGACCGGTGTAATCGGATCGCCCATCATCTTGGTTGCCAGCGAAAACGGTCCAATGCCCATTCCCAAAGCAACGACACCTTCCTGTTTTTCATGTTCTGCGACATAGCGTATGGCATCGCAGGTGGCGGTTATACGGGGAATATTAAAAGAATCGGACGCAACTTTTTCAACGGCACCAGAGGCCGGCAGACGATCAAAGTGGAATTTTTCGCGTTCGGCAACGGGTATGCCGAGAATCGCCAGCATCGCCTCTTTTTCCAGCGTCAAATCCATGAGCGGAATAGCCAAAGGACTTTTGTAACAGTGCGCGGCTTCGATCATCACGGCACCAAGACGGTCACCGTGGTAGATGATTTGCGCGTGATCTGCCTTTTCGTGCAGAACCATGTGCGTGCCGATCGGGATGCGATGTCCGTGTTTCGCCAAATCTAAATAAAACTGCCTTTCCATTGTGCTGCCCTTCCGTTAATTCGCCATGACCCTAGCGTAACGAAAACTGAGCGAATAGAATACATCGGCAGATTGTATGACGATTTTGCCGGATACATGAATAAAACGTATTTTGGCGGGGGTTTGTATGTGACATTTTTGCTTCACGGGCCGTTGCGAACGAATCAGACGCGCCAGTTTACGTATACGTTATGGCAAAATAAAAAACGACCGGACCGGTCGTTTGAATCAGGAGTCAGCAAGATAAACTCCGGATCGCAGAGGCCTCCGCCCCGGCGATCCGGTGGTCGGATTAAGCTAGAACTTTTTCGACCGACGCAACCGCCTGGTTTGCATCACTGGAATAGCCATCCGCACCGATTTCATCAGCGTATTCCTGCGTTACCGGAGCGCCGCCGATGAGAATTTTTACCTTGGATCCTTTGGATTTGAAGTGAGATACCACTTCTTTCATATAAGGCATCGTCGTGGTGAGCAGTGCGCTGAGCATGATGACCTGAGCGCCGTTATTAACAGCCTCTTCATATTTCGCAATATCACAATCTACGCCAACATCGATGACTTCGTAGCCGGCGCCTTTCACCATCATGGCAACAAGATTTTTGCCGATGTCGTGCAGGTCACCTTTGACTGTGCCGATTGCTACTTTGCCCAGCGGCTCGTGACCGCTCTTGGAGAGCAGCGGATTAATGATATCCAGACCGGCCTGCATCGCACGGGCGGCGATCAGCATTTCAGGAACATAGACTTCGTTGCGAGAGAACCGCGCGCCGATTTCACGCATTGCCGGAATCATTGACTCCATGAGGATCGAACCGACATTCGCACCCGCATTAATTTCAGTCTGTACCAAGGCAGCTACGTCTTTGCGTTTGCCTTTCATAATCGCATTAAACAGTTCTTCATTCCGTGCCATAGGGTCTCCTTTTAGGGTTCCAATTGATGTTCAGCACTGTACTGAAATTACGCGAATAAAATAGGTAATTTGAATAATAAATATAATGATCTTGCCATAATGGGTTCGGTTTTTTATTTTCTGCGAGCATAACCACAACGATTGCTCGGAGAAAAGTATGGCTATCTTGCCTGCCGATTCGCTTAAGCGGATTCAGAAGAGCTACCTCAGCTCGTATGATCTAACTATTTGTGAGATCACGCCGTCAGGGTATTGCCCGAACAAAAAGGACGCGATTACTAATCTGCCCGTTCTGGTCAATTCGCGAGCCTACGGACTTTCCGAAAGTGTGCGCTGGGGAGAACCATACATATTCTTTCTGATCCCCAACGTCATCAGCTGGATCATTCCGCTGGCGAAAGATAACGAGGTCGTCGGCGGGCTGTCCGGCGGAGCGGTCATGACCGATCGCGATGCGCATGATCAGCTGGAAACAATAAATCATCTGACCACGGCCGGCTGTTCGCGCAAAACGGCGGAACAGTATGTCAAAGCCCTTCCTCTGTGGAGTCAGGACCGGCCTCAGAAAGCGGCTGAATTCCTGTTTGCACTGACCTGCTGCGAATTGAACTGGGACATGCTTCTGCTCAGTGAAAACAGGAAAAAAGCGCTGCGCCAGCGGCAGATCGCAGAAGAAATTCACCGCCGCAAACAGGGATCGCGCGACCGGACATTGATTGACGAAGAGCGCACGTTGCTTTCCCTGATGAAGGCCGGCGACCAGAAAGGTGCACGGCGGGAACTCAACAAAACCCTCGGCGCGCTTTTTTCGCACACTGCCGATATCCGGCTGATTAAGGCCCATGTCATTGAAATGATGGGTTATCTGGTCCGCAGCGCGCTCGAAGACAGTCCACACATGAGTACCCTTATAGAAAAAAATCACGCCTGGATGAGTACAATCATTGATGCGGAGGATTTTGAAATTCTCTCGAATGTAGTCGCAGATGCCCTCGATGATTTTATGCGCAACATTTACATCTATGGACACAGTCGCACTAACGATACCGTTGCGCGCGTCCTCGGCTGGCTCAGTGAAAACTTCCATGAAAATGTTACCCTTCAGATGCTTTCTAAGGAAACCGGACTCAGTACATTCCGCATCGCGCATCTGGTTAAGGAAGTAACCGGGAAAACGGTATTGCAACACGTCCACCAGTTACGCGTACAGGAAGCACAGCGACTCCTCGAACAAAGTGATTTGAATTGCACTGACATTGCCTACGAAACCGGTTTTGGCGACCAGAGCTATTTCATCAAACAATTTCGCCGTCAGATGGGAATAACACCTGCCCGCTACCGCCGCCTTTACCACTCCGGGAAACCCGTCGAAAAAGAATAATTAATCACGGACTTGACCGTAAGCACACTTCTGCCTACCTTCCGCCCCTGATGCAGAAAGCGCAGGGAAAGTGCTGTGAGAACCAGCCGCTGTCGCGCAACCGTTAAAGCCGGAACACCGCCTTTCTGCCGAAACCTGAACCCGCCTCCGCGTAAGAGGCAGAAAGGCAGCATGAAGAAATGGATCCTCGGAGCCGCGCTGAGCGGCGCATTATTCACCGGCGCCTCAGCCGAAACCACTAACACCAACACCATCGCGGAAGCAGAACGTATTATTGTTACCGCCACCCGCAGCGCCAGCGACGTGCGCAATGTGCCGGGCAATCCATCGGTCGTCACGGCACAGGACATTTCCGCCGGACATTATACTTCAGTCCCGGAAGCATTAGAAAAAAAGGCAGGAATCTTTTTTCGCAACTACGCCGACAATCCGTCGCAAGCCAGCGTAGATATTCGCGGATTCGGCGGCGACAATCCGCACGGCAAAGTGCTGGTGCTCGTCAACGGGCGCAAACTGAATCGTCCGGATATGGCCGTTATTAACTGGGCACAGATTCCTATGCAGGCGGTTGAACGTATTGAAGTAGTCCGCGGGCCAAATTCGGTGCTGTACGGCGATCACGCCGTCGGCGGCGTCATCAACATCATCACCCGCGACGGCGCTGAGATTCCGGAAACGTCATTGCAGGCCTCTGCCGGAAGTTATGCCGCATACGATCAGAACGTGGTCACCTCCGGAAAACTGAACGGACTCGGATATGTTGCAACCGCCGGACACCAGTCCGGCGACGGCTACCGTGACCGTTCAGCCTACGATACATCCTCTGGCAGCCTTCGGCTGAGCGGCGCTATCAACGAACGGGTCTCGGCCTATGCCGAAGGTTCCGTCGTAAAAGAGAAGCATGAACTTCCCGGTGCGCTCACAAATTTAGTTACACAAAACCGGCGTCAGTCTACAAAACCTGCCGATGAAGCCGACGAAACCTATTACGCCTTCAACACCGGCATTAAAGTCGTGCCGACGGATGAACTGGTTTTTGATTTAGATGGCGGCATTTCCAGTAAAGACCTAAAGGCCGATATGGCTTCCTACTGGATACCCTCGTACTACAATTACAAAATCAACAGCTTCACTCTCTCGCCAAAAGTCACTCTGCTGACGCCGGTTGCCAATATGGATAATGAGTTTATCCTCGGCAGTGATCTTGCGCGGGAAACACTCGCTACAAAAAAATTCAATGACCAGAGCCGCACATTGCTGGCCACTGATACGAAGGTCACCAAAGATCTGATCGGCGGATATGTCGCCGACACCCTCAGTTTAACCGACAAGCTTCTTTTGAGTGGCGGTGTACGTCTCGAACAGAATAAAGTCAATGCCCACCACGAAAACGGCGCTGGTGTTATGCAATACGATGACTCCCAAGCCCGCACGGAAAAAGCATGGCAGACAGCACTCAATTGGATGCCGAGCGATACGGTCAAACTGTTTACCAGTGTCAAAAGCACTTACCGTTATCCATTCATTGATGAACAGGCTATCTATTCTGGAGGCTACTGGCCTGATGTCTTCAATAAAGACCTCAAACCTGAAACCGGCATCAACTATGAAACTGGTGTTGAAATTACACCGACGACCAATCTGGTGCTGCAGGCAACCGCCTTTCACACCGATATGAAGAACGAAATTGCCGCGGGTGCTGGAAAAAATGAAAATCTAGACGAAACGACTCACAGAGGTATCGAACTTCACGCCGGTTACAAGAACGAAGCCTTCGCCATCGACGGCTATTACACCTGGCTTCAGTCCGAGTTCACCGCCGGAGTCAATAACGGCAACGAAATTCCGTGGGTTCCGCAAAACAAGCTCGACGTTAATCTGGCACTTTTCCTAACCGACGCACTGACCTTCAGCACGCATATGAGTTATGTTGGATCAATGTATCAATCCGGGGACAATGCAAACACCGGAAGCGATAAACAATCCGACTACACCATTGTTGATCTCTTGCTTGAATACAGACTGCCAATCAAAAAATTCGAAACTAAAGTTTTTGCCGGCATAGACAATGTATTTGCCACCGAATACAACTACCTCGTTTACTGGAGTGGCTATTATCCGGCGCCGGAACGGACGTACAAAGCCGGACTTGGCGTGAAATTCTAATGGTCAAAAAAAGCACAGTGCTGTTTGCCGCCGCCCTGCTACTTGCAGGGTGCGGAGAGCGGCATGTGCAAAACCAGCACACCGGGTTTCGTATCGTGGCGATGGCTCCCAACACCACCGAGATTCTCTACGCGCTGGGATTGAGCAACTCGGTGGTCGGCGTCAGTCACTACGCGGTTTACCCGCCGGACGCCGCGCAGAAACCGTCCGTTGGCGGAACCTACGATCCGAACTGGGAAATGATCGTTGCGCTGCAACCCGATCTGGTGGTCGGACTCGATTCGCAGAAGGATATTGCGGCGCAGCTTAAAGCGCTGGGCATTCCGTTTCTCGGAGTGGCGCACGAACACATCAGCGAAATCATGCAGTCCATTCTCACCATCGGCAAAGTCTGCGGCGCGGAAGCCGAAGCGCAGGCACTTTTCCAAACCTTGGAAGCAACTGCGTTGCGGCTTACTGTTTCTTCTGGCGACCGGAAACCCCGGGTTTTAGTTTGCGTCGGACACGACGAAAGCCTGAGCCGGATGTATGTCGCCGGAAAAGGAACTTTCTACGACGAACTGATCGAACATGCCGGCGGCGTCAACGCTTGCGGAGAAACCGTCGCGAAATATCCTGAAATTTCGCCTGAAGGGCTGACGGTAATGCACCCGGATGTCGTCATCGACATTCTCCCCAATCCCGGACACTTTACTTCCAGTGACTGGCGGCCCTACCGCGCTGTGGTGATTACCAACGATTACGCCTCGATTCCGGGGCCGCGTTTTGTTCTGCTCCTTCAGGATTTCATCAACGCCATTCATGAATAACGCCATCCAGATTGAAAACCTTGCCATCAAACTGAACGGCGCGCCGATTCTGCGCGGCGTTTCATTCGACATCGCGCGGGGCGAATACGTTTCCATTATCGGCCCGAACGGTGCGGGAAAAACG